>ULXJ01043014.1_pt1 | contig 33936 bp, 24 predicted proteins | sample 1960981 | NCBI WGS metagenome assembly ULXJ01 (sample SAMEA4835830, study PRJEB28245) | human gut metagenome | biome: gut microbiome; material: fecal sample | place: Denmark | collected 2008 | reverse complement strand
ATCCCGTATTTTCCATTTACACAAAATATTTTATAGTGCCACACGGAATATTAAACGTATTCCTAAATCTTTATAATAACTTTCGCTCTGAGTAAATTTATATTAGCTCTGTTATACATTGTTCTCTTGATGGCTTTCACTCTGTTGACCTCCCCTTCCAGTCGTGCATTATTGTATTTATAGTCTATAGCCGCCTGAACAGCTGCCTTGTCGTTTTCAACATTATATGCGAAGCTAACCAGACTGCTGTTCACTGATATTTTTGCCTTTTTTATCCATTCTTCCAAAGACATTTAATCTATTCCTTTAAGCATTTTCCTAAATGAGATGCATAAGTTGACCACATTTATGATGGTCTCATCGGATTTTATTATTTCCCCGAGCTTTTTATCATCAGTCTCCCTTTAATCAGCAAATGCCTAATGGCCCTTACCGGGACTTTCTTGCTGGCTTTAGATGCCTTTAGTGCCTTATTGTGCTCCCTTATGGATTTCCTTTTTTCGGTATATACCCTTGTGAGAGTTCTCATCATTCTTGATACCAAGTATGAATCCAGACGTTCTTCCATCTTTTTGACTATTGTGCTTACAGTCAGACTTCCTCCGCTAACGATATTGGCCACTTCGGAAGCATATTTGAGAGCTTTCCTCTGCTTGCTGTCCAGATGTACCGACAGGCTTTTGCCATGGATAAGCCCACGTATATAAGACGGACTTTTGCCTATGGCCTCCACCATTTCATTCCATGAGTAGCCTTTGGCAATCATTTCCTTTACCTGAAGGAAGTTATTCACTTTTTCATGGTGTTTCTTCTCTCCCATGCCATAGATATCCCTCAATATATAGCCGTATGCCTCTTCTATGGACGGTTGTGGATAGGGGAGCTTCTCGTTGGTCTGATACAGCATCTTCTGAAAAGAGGATGTTACTCCATCAAGCAGACTCTTTACCAGATGGAACTTGTCTGAAACCTGGATTGCCTGAGGCAGGTTCCTCTGTATGGCACGGGCGTAGTCATGTGAACCGTCACGGGTCACGATTTCTATCTGCGGATTTGCCAACAGCCATTTATCCAATTTTTCTCCATGCCGGCAGTTGAATACCGCCACCGGCTTTCCACTGTCATGATCACAGGCCATGCACATATATACATGACCTTTTTTAAAGGCAAAATCGTCGATTCCGATATGGATGCTCTCACAGACGGGATTGGATGTTCCAAAAGATGTTGCCTGTCTGGTGCATTTGGATACACTTGCATGTATATGCTGACGCTCCAAAAGGATGGAAGCCTTTCTGGAGGAAAGGTTCAGTGAAGTAGCCAGAATACGTCTCTCCACTTCACGGCTTTTACGAGCATAGCGGTCGGCCATGTAAAGAGGCTCGGAAAAAGTACGTCTCTCACAGTCTGGACAGTTGCAATAATAGTAGCGGATACGTACCTTGACTATAACAGACATGTCGAAAATTTCCAAGCTTTCCAAAGTTCTGGTATAATATTTATGCACATGGTGGCAGACGGTTTGACATGACGGACATGGGGAGCTATGAGACATGGGAGAGGCAGAAACTATAATAGCCGTATCGGAACGGTGGATGGCAGAAACGGACAATCCAGCGGCATGAAATTTGTCTTCCAGAAACTGACTTATTTGATTATAAACTTCATTTTTACGATTTCTTATCGTAACTTAGAATCCTACAGATGTGTTTATTATTTTATATCTATTTGACTTGAATAACCATAAAGATACCAAAATAATTGCACATCTGCAATCTTAAACAATATTTATCTTATTAATAAACAATTATATATATCGTATGGCAGACATATATATTTATAAATAACATGTTTTACCACCAAAAGTGACGAAGAACCAAAAATATTTATTTTAGTATTATTATTGGGGGTCAGTTGTTACAATGTGAGTGGATATAACGCCTTTATCTATTAATTGTCGAGCTATTCCTTCTACATAATCGGGTGCAATAATTTGTTTAATCAGAACTTCTCCTTGCGCTGTAGTATAGTATGCATTTATTTCTCGTTTGTCTACAAAATTGATAATTATATGAGATTTATGGATACGATGTTTATAGGGAATCATGAAATTGGGTAACATTATTTGTAATATATGTGCTGGTTCAATCTGTTTTGTTACGGTGACCTCTTGTGATGAATCATCAATAGGAAGGCCTGTCTCCCTATCAACATTAGTGCTGGATACCCCTGTAGTTTCTTTGTCTAATAAAACCATAATAGTTCCTTGAGCACGTAAATCAAGATGATGTTTTAACTTCGTTTGTAGAGCCTTTGCACAAAGTTCCTTTAAATGTTCTTTTTTTAAAATTTTTTCAAGCAAAGATTTAGTGTCAGCATTAGCATCGCAATTTTCTATGGTTTGTCTCTCCTCATCTGTAAGTTCAATCCTATCTTCTTGGGGTAATAAATCTAACAAGTGATCTTTCTGTCGTTCTAAACTTACAGTAATACTACCTCGCTTAGCTAATCCCATAGATTCTAATGCTATTTGTCTTGCCTTTGCCAATTTCTTTTGTTTAATTGCGAAAGTGTTAACTGAAATTTGGTCAGATGTTCCATGGTCTGCACTTGTTACAACCCCAATCTTACGCTTGCTAGCCTCTTGAGAGCTAAGTATACCATTTTCTATTATACTATTAACTAACGTAATCAATGGTTCAACAAGACGTCTGCTATATTTCCATTGAAAAGAAAAGTGCTGAGGATTTTTTAAAATTTCTAAAGCATATATATTCCATGACAATCCTTTTATATAGTCTACATCCCAACCTAAAATTATATCCATATTGAATGGGCTAACTCCAGATAAAATACGTGTAATATCCATTGAACTATACCCCCCTCTGGACTCTTGCAAAAGTATTCTTTGTATTAAATGAAACTTTTGAAGATTTTCACCTGAATACATTTCTTCTTTTACCAGTTGAATTACATTAGGTATTCGTTGAAGCATTATGGCTTTAGGTCTATTATCCTCCATATATACCCCTTTACCCGATTTAAACTTAATAGTTCGTGAAGAAATTTCTTTCTGTTTTTCTGCTTTCATTATGTATAGTGTTAGAATGAGCCTTTAAATATAGGAAAATTTCCTGCACTTTTCATTCTAAGAGTCTGTTTTTTATCTCAAACTATTAAATTTGAATAGGCTCTTATCACGGCTTTTTCATTTAAGCTTTGAATTGGGCGTACAATCCCCTACCCATGCCAGTGCGGCATGGGGGGAATACCGTTCTTGGTAATCAATTCGTTACGAATATATCAAATCTGAATTTTTCTCATTTTTGAGCCAGAAAATGCAACACGTTAGTGAAGCTTACCGATAGCTCCCTTATTATCTGCGCCGTATCCTTTTTCTTATCTGATATTTTTTTCCTTCTGTTCTTCCAAAAGTCAATCAGTGCCAACACCATCCTTTGAATTGTGTCCAGGTTCCTAGCCGCCCGTTCAGCCTTACGCTTTATGCTGTCCTGCCGTAGGTTGCGGTCAAGATTCCAGTGCATGCTTTCAATAGCCCAATGCTGTTTGGTTATCTGACTAAGCCTCTCTGCACTGCTATCCAGGCTTGAAATGTAGAGTCGCTGTTCGGATGTATTCCTGCCATCAGACTTTTTCTCCGTAGATGTGAGTATTTCTATAACTGTCAAATTGCCATTCCATTTTTCTCTGTCGACAATCAGTTCTTCCCCACGGTATATACGGCATATCCTTGACTCAATCCTGCCGTGTTCCAAGTATGGACCTTCCTTGTAGGCATCAGTCGGGGTGGCGGTCTTAACAGAGTCTTCAAGCCCATAGCGCAAAGACTTTTGATTCGCCTTGAGTTCGATCACGAAGTCTGCTCCTTTATCTCTAATCTTGTCTATTATAACCTTTTGGAATGACATGGCATCTGCGGTGACTATACATCCTGACACGTCTAGTTTGTCCAATAGCCGGGGTACGGATTTGATTTCATTACTTTTCTCTTTGCAAACATCAGTAGCCAAAGTAAAGCCCGAACGGAGTGAGTATGCAGATACAATATCAGGGTTACGCCCGTTGTCGTACAAGGTACCTCAGCTCTGTTAATACACTTACTGAGCCTCCCCAATATGACAAGCATGAGTATATCTTCAAGTTTGTGCTTGAAGTTTCCCCTGCTTGTTCTGCGGTATTCAGGGACTGAGGATACAAATTTTCTCAAATGAGTCATGATGCTGCCACGAAGACAGTCAAGGTGTTTCTTTTTTTAGTAGTATTATGTGTAAAAAGCTGTATACCAATGGAATAAGTCGTATTTTTGCTGTCGCAAAAACAAAGGCGGAAGACAATATCAACATCATATCCTATTGAATTCCGCCTATAAAAAAATAAAAATGAACGATAAGAAGAAACACCTAAGGCGGTGCTTCCGCATCGCTGCGCACGAGTATAACGATTTTTACTACAACAACAAGCGATGAACAATATTTCTTAAATGAAAAAGCCGTGTCTGAAAGTACAAGTTATTGAATGATTATTAGGATAATTCAATATTGTAAATTACCTTTGTAGAAAATATATTGAGATATGGGTAAGTCTAAAGTATATAAAGAGCAAGAACCGATACTGCAGAAAGTAAGTGAGTCTATGGCTGTTTATTCAAAGATAGATTCTGGCACTGTCACGAGTGAACGGGACAATATAAAATTGGCTATTTCCGGTGAAGAATTATTGGATAGGCTTCGCCCTCGTATAAAAGCTTTGTTCGAATGAAAGTTGTATTTGCACCTGAAGTTGAAGAGGATTTATATGAACTTATAGAAGTGCTTATTGAAAAAGAATACTTAGGGACTTATCCTTTTGCCATTTCTTACGTAGAGGACTTAATTTCTGATATTCAACAAAACATTAATTCTAAATTAAAGAAAAAGGCTCCCGTCTTTTTTGAACGATATGGTAAGGATATGCAATATATTACTTATCAAAGAAATGCAAATACTACTTGGTACATTTTCTTTTCAATAGTAGAGGGTACTTATTTTATTAAGTATATTACTAATAATCACGTTTCCAGTCAGTATATTTTATAGACTATTTTCATGCGGGAAGGGTTTATTTCTATTTCTCCGGTGAGATGCCTTTGAACCTTTTTTTATCAAGGTTTGATTTATAGCTACTTACAACTTTTCTCAGAAAAACTGCGCTCGCTGCCTTTTTTCCTTCTTTTATTAGAGATTTAATCCTCACCTTTGCATCGTTGATCAACGAAACGAGTGAATTAAAAACGGAATTTAAATCTCTAAATGAAAAAGTATGAGTGTAATTTTTAGAACGGTGGAGAGACCGTCCGACCCTCGAGTTGAGAATTCTCCCAAGAAGTATTTCCCGCAGTTAGTAACATTGGGTCAAAGTGTAGACTTGGCATTTGTTGCCCAGAAGATGCAAGATCGTTCATCTCTTTCTATCGGTGATATCAGAAGTGTAGTTCAGAACTTTGTGGAGAAGCTGAAAGAACAACTGTTGGAAGGTAAGACGGTGAATATTGCCGGGTTGGGTGTATTTATGCTGGCTGCCAAGTCGAAAGGAGCGGATAAGGCGGAGGATATTACGGCCAAGAGTGTGGAAAGTGTCCGTATCTGCTTTCAAGCCAATAAGGAGTTGAAGATAACCAAGACTGCTACCCGTGCCGGTGAAAAGTTGGATCTGGTCAGCTTGGACGATTATCTGAAAGGTTTATCGAATGTTCCTGCGGGAGGTGGTTCGGACAGTGGCTCGGGAGATAACTCGGGCGGCGGAGGATTGGATGAGAATCCTCTCGGTTAATGATAACTAATAATTAAAGTAAAGAAGGTCACTATGAAGAAAACGAGTTGGAATGTAATTTTGAAGATGATAATTGCCATAGCCAGTGCCATTGTAGGCGTGATTGGTGGACAGGCAATGACGCTTTAAGTATAACGTTTATATGAAAACAAGCCGGCAGCACATTTGATTTGTGTTGCCGGCTGTCTTTTTGGGGTAAACTGGAAAGCTACTCTTCAATCCATTTCACTATTTCCTCTGATAACGGATTGGTACTTGAACCATAGGAAGCTACCCATTTTCCGTTTTCATCAATCAGGTATTTATGGAAATTCCAGCCAACTTTTGCGTCTTGCACACCATTCTCACTTTTCTGGGTTAACCATTTATACAGAGGAGCAATGTCTTTTCCCTTTACAGAGATTTTAGCCATCATTGGAAAGGTAACTCCATAATTCAGTGTACAGAATTCTTTGATTTCTTCATTGCTACCCGGTTCCTGGCTCAGGAAATTATTAGCGGGAAAGCCGATTATGACAAAATTATCCTTCCCATACTTCTCATATAACTCTTCGAGCTTAGCATATTGTGGAGTAAATCCACATTTGGAAGCGACATTAACTACCAACACTTTTTTACCTTTAAAGGTGGAAAGTGATATATCTTCTCCGTCAATGGTCTTGACTGTAAAGTCGTAGAAACTCTTTTGCTGTGCCTGAGCAGCTATTGCCATCATTGCCATAAAAATACTTATAATAATTGTTTTCATCTTTATATTCTGTTTATCTATAAAAACAAAATGGAGACTCAAATAGTTTATCATTGAAATAAAAAAAACACTACCTTTGTGCCCCGGTAAAAGATTAGTTTTTTGTAGGTAAAATAGGTATGAAGAAGAGTCTTATCGCATTAGCATTCGGCACCTTGGGATTAGGGATTGCCGAATTTGTCATGATGGGCATCTTGCCCGATGTGGCTAAAGATTTAGGTATCAGTATTCCTGTTGCGGGACATTTTATTTCCGCATACGCTTTGGGAGTTTGTGTAGGTGCACCTGTATTGATCTTAGCCCGTAAGCATCCATTAAAACATATCTTATTGGCATTGGTTACTTTGATGATGGTAGGAAATACCTGTGCGGCACTGGCACCTAACTACTGGGTGTTATTGCTGGCACGCTTTATCTCCGGACTTCCTCATGGTGCATATTTCGGAGTGGCCTCTATTGTGGCGGAAAAGTTGGCTGATAAAGGAAAGGGTTCCGAGGCTGTATCGATAATGATAGCAGGGATGACCATAGCCAATTTGTTCGGAGTTCCACTGGGTACTTCTTTGAGTAATTCCATTTCCTGGCGTGTCACTTTCTTATTGGTAGGTTGCTGGGGTGTGATTATACTTTATTATATCTGGCGTTGGGTGCCTCATGTGGAAGGATTGAAAGATACTGGATTTAAGGGGCAATTCCGATTCCTGAAAACACCGGCTCCCTGGCTGATTTTGGGTGCAACGGCTTTAGGAAACGGAGGTGTTTTCTGCTGGTATAGTTATATCAATCCGTTGCTGACGGAGGTGTCCGGATTTACTGCGGAAAGCATTACCGCGCTGATGGTATTGGCGGGCTTTGGTATGGTGGTAGGTAATCTGATTAGCGGACGGCTTTCCGACCGTTATACTCCCGGGAAAGTGGGGACTACTGTGCAGGCTATGATCTGTATTGTATTGCTGTTGATATTCTTCCTGTCTCCTTATCCGTGGTTATCTGCATTGTTGATGTGTCTGTGTACGGCCGGTCTGTTTGCGGTTTCCAGTCCGGAACAGGTGCTAATAATCCGTGTGGCAAAAGGGGGAGAGATGCTGGGAGCAGCTTGTGTACAGGTAGCATTCAATCTCGGAAATGCTATTGGAGCCTATGTGGGAGGATTAGCCATTAGTGGTGGATACCGTTATCCGGCACTGGCTGGAGTGCCTTTCGCTATGGTAGGTTTTATCCTGTTTCTGACCTTCTACAAGAAATATCAGGCGAAATATTAAAACATTTCAATATCTTTTCGTATTTTTGTCCGCAAGTATTAACTAAACGAAACGAATTATGAAAACTTTGAATGTTGGAAAAATATTACTGCTATGTGCTTTTGTTATAGGATTGGCGTCTTGTGGAGATGATGTATATTATACAATGGAGAATGATGATAAGAAGCTATGCGACAGGACTTGGATAGATGAATATGAAACGGAGGAGGGCTTACCCTGTACTTATCAGCTTCGATTCTATAAGGATAATCAAGGGCAGGAAGTCACAACAACGTACGATGCCGGTGGAAAGGTAATAATTGACAGAGGATTTACTTGGCGCTGGACCGATGGAAGTAAGGAAGCCTTGAGGCTGACTTTTAATGATGGGAAAGTTAAGTACTTCGAAAATGTATGGGTACGTGATCATTACCTCAGTGGTAAAATGGATGGAAAGATTGTAATGATGACGGATGCCAGCTATACGCAGAATTAATTAATAACTGAATAAAATGAAAAAATATCTATATATTATATTTGCATGGGCACTGACTATGAGCCTGACATCTTGTGAGGATGATGATCAGTATAGTATAGAATCAGTAATCATAGGACGTGCATGGACAGGAGATGTCGGCATGAATGCAGAAAACGGGGAGCCGATTTTTAGCACGTTTACTTTTGGAGGTGATGGATTTGGTGAAGAATATCAGTATTACTCATATGATGGAAAACTGTATGATCATTTCCGTTTTCAATGGATGTGGGAAGATGGATATAACAATAACCTTGTATTAGATTATGGTAGGGCAGGTATTTCATATATGGATGATGTTTTCGTAACTGGAAACAGATTTAGGGGTACATTCCATTTGTCGGCTGATAGTCCGGGATTTGATTTTGTACTTGAGATGGAGTAATTGCCAAAGTATATAAATAAAACAGGTCACTTTGAAAGAGTGACCTGTTTTTGTATTATTCATTATTTCTTCAAAAATAACTTCTTGAATTCATTCGGATAAGGCGTTTCAAACTTCATCAACTCTCCCGTAACCGGATGGTAGAAACAAAGCTTGAAGGCATGAAGCGCCAAGCGTCCAATGGGGTTTACGTCTTCTATTCCGTAGCGGCCATCACCAATAATAGGATGCCCTAAGTCCTGCATGTGCACACGAATTTGGTTCTTACGACCGGTCTCAAGATCCAACTCTACAAGGGAATAACCATTGGCACGCTTAATTGTGCGATAGTGTGTGATTGCTTTCTGCCCTCCGTCATCTGTTGGACTGGAATAAACATAAAGCGTACGATCTGTAAGCCAGGATATGACACAACCCGCATTCTTTTCCATTTCTCCTGTGACTACGGCTACATAGCGACGGTCGGTTACAATCTCATGCCAGTTGTCACGCAATGTGCGCTGCGTTTTTTCATCCTTTGCAAACATCATCAGTCCGGAAGTGTCACGATCGAGGCGATGAACGATGTACACGTTGCTACCGCGTCCATTAGAGCGCTGAACATATTCATTTAGAATATGGTATGCTGTACGTTCCTTCTGACGTTCACTGCTGACTGATAGCAGGCCTTGCATCTTTTCCACCACTATGATATATGCATCCTCATATACAATCTTCAGCAGGTTGTTATGGAATTCTTTCTTGCCTTTATCACGACTGATTTGTACTTTCATACCCGGTTTTAACGGGAAATTATATTGAGTGGTGATCACACTGTCTACGAATACCACTCGCTTGCTGAGCAATGATTTTAGTTTGGTACGGCTGGCATCCGGCATCTTGGCTGCCAGAAACTCCATAAGTTCCATCGGTTCGTTTACTGTGTAGTCCGTATATTGGGTGCGGGCTCGCGCTACTATTTTTCCTTTTGCCACGTTGATAGTGATTAATGGTTAGTGATTAGTGATAAAATTCTCAGTCTTCATTTCTTAATTCCAGAAGCACTACGTTTTCTACGTGGTGGGTGTGGGGGAACATATCTACCGGTTGTATGGCTTTTACTTTATATTTTACGTCGAGCAGTTGCAGGTCGCGTGCCTGTGTGGCAGGATTGCAGCTTACATATACGATACGTTTCGGTTCGGCAAACAGGATAACATCTACCACATCCTGATGCATTCCTGCACGCGGAGGATCGGTAATGATAACATCCGGGCGCCCATATTGATTGATGAAATCTTGGGTCAGCATGTCTTTCATATCACCGGCAAAGAATAATGTATTCTTAATTCCGTTGATTTCTGCATTTACCTTTGCATCTTCGATAGCTTCGGGTACATATTCAATACCAATAACCTGGCGGGCTTGTTTGGAAACAAAGTTGGCAATGGTTCCTGTGCCTGTATAAAGGTCGTAAACCAACTCCTTACCGGTCAGTCCGGCGAAGTTGCGTGCTATCTTATAAAGATTGTATGCTTGTTCGGAGTTTGTCTGATAGAATGATTTAGGACCTATTTTGAAGCGTAATCCTTCCATCTCTTCGAAGATGTGATCTTTCCCCTTGAAAGTGTACACATCCAGGTCGGTAATGGTATCATTACGCTTATTATTAATAATGTATAGGAGAGAGGTGATTTCAGGGAATGTATCTGCTACATATTGCAGGAGTTGCTTGAATAATCTCAATTCTTCTACCTCTTCTTCTATTTTAGCTATTAGGATAACCATTAATTCTCCGGTGGTAGATGTGCGGATGATCATGTTGCGCAACATGCCTTCCTGTGTGCGGAGGTTGATGAAAGAATAATTGTGTTCGTAAGCATAATCACGTACGGCATTGCGGATACGGTTGGATATGTCATCTTGCAACCAGCACTTCTCTATAGCCAGTACTTTATCGAAAGCGTTGGGGATATGGAAACCTACGGCATTCATCTGTTCGTATACCACATTCTGTTTTATTTCTTCTTCCGTCAACCAACGTTTGTTAGAAAAAGTGTACTCCAGTTTATTTCTGTAGAATTGTGTTTTCTCGGAACCGAGGATCGGAGAAATTTCCGGAAGTTCGATTTTTCCGATGCGGGTAAGGTTGTCCGTTACTTGTTTTTGCTTGTACTTGATTTGCTCAGAATAGGGAAGAACTTGCCATTTGCAACCGCCACATACGCCATAATGTTGGCAAAATGGGACAGCTCTTTCACGAGAATATTCGTGGAACTTCACTGCTACAGCTTCAGCATAATGATGCTTTTTTCTCTTAATTTGCAGGTCTACTACATCTCCGGGAACGACATAAGGTACGAAAATAACCAAATCATTAACCTTTGCGATGGCTTTTCCTTCGGCAGCCACATCCGTTATTGTCACTTTCTCCAGTAGAGGAAGCTCTTTTCTATTTCTTGCCACTTTTACACCAGTCTAATAAATTATTCTGCAAAAATAGACATTTTTTCGGGAATTCTCTCTATGAAGTGAAATATTAAAGATTGCAATGTCGAAATTGCATTTTGATAGAAAGTTTTTTCTCAAAAAGTTTTCTAGTATGCGAAATATACTTAGATTTGCGAACAGAAAAAAATCACAATTGAGAAACTTAAATTTATATTATGGACAAGAAAAGAGTTTATACCTTTGGTAACGGTCAGGCAGAAGGAAAGGCTGACATGAAAAATCTTTTGGGGGGTAAAGGCGCCAACCTTGCCGAGATGAACCTTATTGGGGTTCCGGTTCCTCCCGGTTTTACAATCACGACTGAGGTTTGTACCGAATATAATGAGATGGGGCAGGAAAAAGTAGTTGCTCTGTTGAAAGGCGAAGTAGAAAGCGCCATAGCAAGAGTGGAAGAATTGATGTCTTCTAAGTTTGGTGATATAGAAAATCCCTTACTGGTTTCGGTACGTTCCGGTGCTCGCGCTTCCATGCCGGGTATGATGGACACAATCCTTAATCTGGGTTTGAACGATGAAGTGGTAGAAGGACTGACACGTAAAACAGGCAATGCCCGTTTTGCATGGGACTCTTACCGTCGTTTCGTACAGATGTATGGTGACGTGGTATTGGGTATGAAACCGACTAATAAGGAGGATATCGATCCGTTCGAAGCTATCATTGAAGAAGTGAAGCATGCGAAAGGTGTGAAGCTGGATAACGAATTGAAAGTGGAAGACCTCAAAGAATTGGTGAAGAAGTTTAAAGCTGCCGTGAAGGAGCAAACCGGAAAAGATTTCCCGGCTTGTGCTTATGAGCAGTTGTGGGGTGCTGTTTGCGCAGTATTTAACTCCTGGATGAACGAACGTGCTATTCTGTATCGTAAGATGGAAAGTATACCCGATGAGTGGGGTACAGCTGTCAACGTACAGGCAATGGTATTCGGCAATATGGGCGAAACTTCAGCTACAGGTGTTTGTTTCAGCCGCGATGCCGGTACGGGTGAAGACTTGTTTAATGGTGAATACCTGATCAATGCACAGGGTGAAGACGTTGTGGCAGGTATCCGTACTCCGCAACAGATTACAAAGGTCGGTTCGCAACGCTGGGCAGAACTTGCAGGCGTCAGCGAAGAAGAGCGTGCAGCCAAATATCCGTCCATGGAAGAGGCTATGCCGGAAATCTACAAGGAGCTGGATATGCTGCAAACTAAATTGGAAAACCACTATAAGGACATGCAGGATATGGAGTTTACCGTTCAGGAAGGTAAGCTTTGGTTCCTTCAGACGCGTAATGGTAAACGTACCGGTGCAGCTATGGTAAAGATTGCAATGGATTTGCTACATCAGGGCATGATTGATGAAAAAACAGCTTTGATGCGCTGTGAGCCCAATAAATTGGATGAATTGCTTCATCCTGTATTTGATAAGACTGCTTTGAAACAAGCTAAAGTTCTGACTCGCGGTCTTCCTGCATCTCCGGGTGCTGCTACTGGACAAATTGTGTTCTTTGCAGATGATGCTGCAGAATGGCATGCTGCCGGTAAGCGTATTATAATGGTACGTATCGAAACTTCTCCCGAAGACTTGGCCGGTATGGCAGTTGCAGAGGGTATTCTTACTGCCCGTGGTGGTATGACGTCTCATGCAGCAGTAGTGGCCCGTGGTATGGGTAAGTGTTGTGTGTCGGGTGCCGGTGCTTTGAATATTGACTATAAGGCTCGTACGGTAGAAATAGATGGTGTTCTGCTGAAAGAAGGCGATTATATTTCATTGAATGGTAGTACAGGTGTGGTTTATAAAGGTCAGGTAGAAACGAAGGCTGCTGAACTTTCAGGAGATTTCGCAGAACTGATGGTCCTAGCTGATAAGTATACGAAACTCCAGGTTCGTACCAATGCGGATACTCCTCATGATGCTGCTGTGGCTCGCAACTTTGGTGCTATTGGTATCGGTCTTTGCCGCACGGAACACATGTTCTTTGAAGGTGAAAAGATTAAGGCTATGCGTGAGATGATTCTTGCGGAAGATGCAGAAGGACGTCGCAAAGCGTTGGCTAAGATATTGCCCTACCAGCAAGCTGACTTTAAGGGCATCTTCCAGGCTATGGAAGGTTGTCCGGTAACAGTTCGTCTGCTTGATCCTCCTTTGCATGAGTTCGTTCCCCACGATCTGAAAGGTCAGCAGGAAATGGCGGATACTATGGGTGTTAGCCTGCACTATATCCAGCAACGTGTAGAATCGCTTTGCGAACATAACCCGATGTTGGGACACCGTGGATGTCGTTTGGGTAATACATATCCTGAGATTACTCAGATGCAGACGCGTGCCATTCTTGGTGCTGCTTTGGAACTGAAGAAGGAAGGCGTGGAAACACATCCGGAAATCATGGTTCCGCTGACTGGTATCTTGTATGAGTTTAAAGAACAGGAAAAGGTGATTCGTGAAGAAGCTGCTGCACTTTTCGCTGAAGTGGGTGACAGTATTGACTTTAAGGTGGGTACAATGATTGAAATACCTCGTGCTGCCTTGACTGCCGACCGTATTGCTTCTTCTGCTGAGTTCTTCTCATTCGGTACAAATGACTTGACACAGATGACATTCGGTTATTCACGTGACGATATTGCTTCCTTCCTCCCGGTTTATCTGGAAAAGAAAATCTTGAAAGTAGACCCGTTCCAGGTTCTTGACCAGAACGGTGTGGGACAGCTGGTGCGTATGGCTACTGAAAAAGGTCGGGCTATCCGTCCGGATTTGAAGTGCGGCATCTGTGGTGAACATGGTGGTGAGCCTTCTTCTGTGAAGTTCTGCCATAAAGTTGGTTTGAATTATGTGAGCTGTTCTCCGTTCAGAGTGCCTATAGCACGGTTAGCGGCGGCTCAGGCGGCGATTGAAGATCTGAAATAACGGAAGAATAACCCGTAAGTAATTGATAATAGGCTATATAACCCTTTTGTGAGGGTTGTGTAGCCTATTTTGTTTTATTGACGAAATGCACGAAAAATATGCCTAATAGTTGGTAGTGTTTAGAAACTGTTTCGTATTTTTGTGCATGAGTTTAGAACATGTTTAGAGTGTGTATTAAACTGTAAATCAATATAATTATGGCAACTTTTAAATCTTGTGTTCAGAAACAGAGAAAAGATGGCTTCTATCCGGTATATATTCGTGTGACTCATAACCGGAAGTCTGCCTATATTAAAACCGACAAACTGATAGACTCCAAAGGGTTGAGTACTACCGGTGATGTGAAAGATACTTTTGTCCTAAAGTACTGCATTGATAAGATAACGGAATTTATTGATCGGCTTAACAAGGTTGATACGGAGAAGTGGACTATTAATGATGTAGTAGACTTTCTCCAGCAGATAGATGAAGATATTTGCTTCTCTGATTATGCTCGCAAATATAAATTTGAGATGGCTAAGAATGGACAAGAGCGAAATGCCCGGAACTATGAATTAGCTTATCAACATTTAGAGCGTTATGCCGGAACAAACAAGTTAATGTTCTCTCGGTTCACAACTAACTTTGTTGATGGATGGATACAATCTTTACTGTCAAGTGCAAGAGCTAAAGAGATGTACCCAATCTGTATTCGACAAATATTCAAAGCTGCCATACTTGAGTATAACGATTATGACCGTGGGCTTATAAGGATAAAAACAAACCCATGGCTGAAGGTAAAAATACCTACTTCTGATGTGCCTGAAAAGCGTGCGATTAATCCTGAAAAAGTTAGGGAGTTCTTTTCAGCCGCAATACCGGAAAGCAACTATAAGTTGTCTGTCCCAGAACTTGGTAGAGATGTAGCAATGATGATAATGTGCCTTGCAGGAATTAATACGGTTGACTTGTACCATTTAAAAAAGGTAGATATGAAAGATGGTATTATACACTATAATAGGCGCAAGACAATGAAGTTCCGTCGCGATCATGCTCATCTTGAAATTAAACTTCCTGATATATTAATACCGCTTTTTGATAAGTACAAGGCTGGGCAGGATAGCCCCTATTTATTCATGTTTGCGGAGAGATATAGTAGTGAAGACAGTTTTAACGCTAATGTGAATATCGGTATAAGAATTCTATGTGAAAAAAGTCTGGGGATGCAAAAGGGGGAACAATATTGCTGCTATACTTTCCGTCATACATGGGGGACTGTAGCACAAAATAACTGTGGTGCAACTCTTGAAGAAGTAGGCTTTGCAATGAATCATTCGTCTGCTCACAAGGTGACACAAGGGTATATAAAACCTGATTATTCTCCTATTTCGATTTTGAATCAGAAAGTTGTTGATTTCTTGTTTTTCTCTGCACCAGAAGAAGAGAAGAAAGGAGAAGAAGGTGGTATGGATTTGAGAATCTCTCCAAAGTATCAGGTAAAAGGAGAAGCTTTTTTTCGTGGAAGAAAAGTTGCTTCACTTTGTGATATAGGTTTCAATAATAAAGAAGAAGTTATTGGTTCGCTGGTTGAGCAACTCCCTGATGACATTCCGAATAGATGTATGGTACAATTCCGGGTGGAGAATGTGGATAAGGATCAAGTTGCTATTTATGAAAGAATGAAAGGGAAAGGTTTTTAACTGAATAGAATATAAAAAATACAAATACTGGCAACTATATACAAGGTTTCTTTGTTTATTTGCAACGATGAAAAAGAATCTGCAAATACACAAGATTGATATATCTACCCATCTCCCTCTTAAATATGCTGATGAAGGTATTCGTGCGGGCTTTCCGAGCCCTGCACAAGATTATCTTGAACAGGCAATAGATTTGAATAAGGAGCTCATAAAGCATCCGGCCAGCACATTTTACGGCCGTGTTGTTGGTGACTCGATGCGCGATGAAGGCATTGAAGAAGGAGACATACTCATAATTGATAAATCGTTGGAATTGCTGGATGACGATCTGGCTGTTTGTTTTATAGATGGCGAGTTTACCGTTAAGAGAGTTCGATTAGAGCCGGATGTCGCATGGTTGGTACCATCCAATCCTAATTACCCATTGATAAAAGTCACAAAAGAAAATGAATTTATTGTTTGGGGTATTGTTACATACACAATAAAAAAGAATCGGAGAAAAAGATAATGTTCGGCCTTGTAGACTGTAACAACTTCTATGCGAGTTGTGAAAGGGTCTTCAACCCCTCTCTAAACGGGAAATCCATCGTTGTTTTATCAAACAACGATGGATGCGTCATAGCCAGAAGCAATGAAGCAAAAGCCCTTGGTATTAAAATGGGAGTGCCAGCCTACAAAATAAAGGGTTTAGTAAAGCAACATGATGTAGCTGTATTTTCATCTAACTATGTGCTATATGGCGATATGTCCGGACGAGTGATGTCAATGTTAGCAGAGCTGGCACCCGAAATTGAAGTCTACAGTATTGACGAAGCTTTCCTTAACTTGGAAGGGATCCAGAATCTACAAATATTAGGTTCTGAAATCGTTAGACAAGTAACACGAGGAACGGGTATTCCTGTTAGTGTCGGTATAGCCCCTACAAAGACTCTTGCTAAAGTAGCCAATAAATTTGCAAAGAAATACCCGGCATATAATCGCCTTTGTATTATTGATACAGAAGATAAACGGACTAAGGCATTACAATTAACTGGTATTGGTGATGTGTGGGGGATCGGGCGTAAGCAAGCAGCAAAGCTCGAAAAGCAAGGAGTCAGGACCGCTTACGATTTTACGCAACTACCGGGTTCTTGGGTTCGCAAAAACATGACTGTTACTGGTGAGCGTACATGGAAAGAACTACGAGGAATATCGTGTATCGACATGGAAATAGCACCTCCGGCTAAAAAACAAATATGTACAAGCCGTTCCTTTGGCAAAATGGTAGAAGATATAGATACTATGTCTGAAGCAATTGCCACGCATGCATCTACATGTGCGAAGAAGCTCAGACAACAAAAGTCTTACGCCATGTCTTTGATGGTATTCATTCATACGAATAACTTCCGGGAAGATCTGCCGCAGTATTGGAAGAATACAATTGTTCAGCTTCCCATCCCGACTTCGGACACTTTAGAAATCGTTGAATATGCTCTATCGGGGTTAAAGACCATATTTATGGAAGGATATCAATACAAAAAAGCTGGTGTCATTATCACAGAGATAACCACAAATGCACAGTTGGGTCTCTTTGATTCTATTGATCGAGATAAACGAGAAAGACTAATGCAAGTAGTAGATAAGATTAATGGAAAGTTTCAGTATCATGTCAAACTTGCAGTACAGGGTTCTGGAAGAGATTGGAAACTTAAACAAGAACAGCTTTCTCAACGTTATACAACAGATATAAATGAGGTTATAATCATTAAATGTAAATAAGCATGTGTTTCCATAATTCAATGTCAGCTAAAGCAATCAAACTGGCTGCTCGATATGGCCGGAAGTCGGATGTAGTTGAGATATACCAAGACATTCTCAATGAGCAATATCATGTTAATGCCTTCAACTTTCCGAAATATCCAATAATCACAAAGAGTGATGAAGTTCAGGTTTTCAATTGGGGTCTAATCCCTTTTTGGATCAAAAGTGAAACTAATGCAGATGAAATTCGGCGAATGACACTTAATGCCCGGGCAGACACAATATTCGATAAGCCCTCATTTCGGGAACCGGTTATGAAGAAACGTTGTATTGTGCCATCAACTGGTTACTTTGAATGGAGACATGAGAGCGGCAAGAAGATACCCTACTATATCTACCTGAAAGATGAGCCTATTTTCTCTATGGCCGGGTTATATGATATCTGGTTAGACAAAGAAACAGGAATGCAGCATACTACATTTTCCATCATTACCACAGATACTAATCCTTTGACTGATTACATCCACAATACTAAGCACCGTATGCCGGTAATCTTATCTCCAGAGGATGAAGAAAGATGGTTGAAATCCGATCTATCAAAGGTTGAAATATCATCTTTATTAAAGCCCTATGACGCAAATCTGATGGACGCATACATTATTCAGAGCGATTTTATCAAGAAAGCGCCAACAGATGAAACCATATTACAGAGAGCATAAAAAAGGGACAATTTGTTTTATCATCCCTTTCTGTTTATGTTTTAGTAGGGTAGCTTCTTTAATCGGTCTGCACCCCAAACCTCCTCTGTATCTCTATTATATATAATAACATCCTGCATATCTTGTGCTGAATATATGCGATTACTATATTGGCAGCAGTTGGGCTTATACCATTGGTTAATTACGCAAATACTACTATAGGGATAATATATCTTCTTTCTCTCATTCAAATTTGGTTGCCAACTAGAAATTAATAATGTCTCAACTATGGATATATTCTCACGTGTTGCATGATCTGAACAAGAAAAATGGCCAACCCAAATATTTAGGTCTTTGGATATTTTATTAAATTTCCCATGATTATTATTCAATCTTTTATAGACATATTCTTGTTCTGTAATACCAACATAATCTGATACTGTTCTATGACGATATTCTTTTCCTGTAAACATATATAAATTGCTTTTGCAATCTATATTCTCAATTTCCCATTCTTTCAGTTCTTCCAAAGTAAAGAATGGACCAACCCACTGTATAATAAATACTTTATCAATGTTATTCATAATATTATAAATTTAAAATAGGACAATTATTATAATTCTTCTACAAATATTTTTAAACGATACAATCTATCTATTGACGCATTATAGAAAGCGTCCGGGTAGTGCTGTTTAATATCGTTGATATTAGCACGAACATAAATACTGGTGTCAGTAATATGTTCAGCTTCACTAAGTACTACCTCTTTGGGTAGCTGTGCGCTCTCAGCCCATTTCATTAGGGTATTCACGCTTTCTTCGTCATACTTAAATTTCATATTGTTTTTGTTGCAAAGGTAAATTATAACAGAGAAAAGGCAAAGGAAAAGGCTTTTTATTCGGTTGTCTTAAGCTTTTCTACCCAATTGGAAATAAGAGCCGATAAAAGGATATTAACCATATCCGGCATATTTGCCTAGTTTTATGAGAAGTAGTTTTCATGTAGCGAAGATGCTATTATTATTGTTGGTTCATCGAATTGCATGCTATAATTGTTTGTTGGATGAGATTATAACTATCGCCTTTTTTTTCTCCTTCTTCTCCTTCATCTGACATCTTACTAAAAAAGTCAGAAATAACCTTTATTGTGTTGTTGACCTTATTGAGGTCTGTTTCTTCTTTCACAAGGTCGATTGCTTTTTTGACAGCTTCCTCAGCAAGCTCATTCATTTTGGTATAGTGTTTATTGATAAAGTTGGTTTTTACCCTTGCCAGATTCAACTCTACACTTTCGGCTATTATCTGTACCTTATTGGTATTATCAATATCACTCATGTACCGTGCAGACCAGTTATGTAGAGATGAGATAGACACACCAGTTTGAGCGGCTGTGAGGTAATGATTGAAGTTGTTTTCCTTCAATAGTCTTACAGCCTGTATCTTTTCTTCTTCAGTGTATGAGTTCTTCTTTTTCTTTATGAGTTTCTTCATGTGGATTGTAATTGTTTAAGTGATAATTTAATTAAATCACAAATATAATTGTAATACAGCATATTATTATTGTAAAAGCACAACTATGATATGGCGATAAATCCTTTTTTTTGCTCTTAAAAAAATAGCTATTATGATAGGAACTGCAATTGGAATAGGTGCCAGTTTGATTGGCGGAGTAATGGGAGCAAGCAAGGCGGCAAAAGCAGCCAATGCCCAACAGCAGATGCTTAACCAACAGCGTAATAAGAATGAGGCTTGGTATAACCGTAACTACTACCAGAACTACTTAGATAGTAAAGAGGCTCAGTCTGCTATAAAGAGAGTGGAAGATACATTGCGTCGTAGAAATCAAGAAGCACAAGCAACTGCCGCTGTTACAGGTGGCACTCCGGAGGCTGTGCTTGCTCAACAGGAAAGTGATCAGAAGATGATGGGAGAAGTCGTTGGAAATCTTGCTACTCGTGGTGATGCTATAAAGAGGCAGGTCGATGCTCAGAATCAGGCCAACGAGAATGCATTAATGCAGCAACAGATGGCTCAACTACAGGCAAACGAAGCGGGTGGTACGCAGTTATTGGGTAACAGTGGATCGTTAATAAGCTCAGCTCTGAGCTTATTGGATAAGAAAGGATAAAGGTATGGCATTACTGGAATATCTTAATAAACCGGCTCCAGCTTCGATGGATGAAGTTGTAGCTCCGGTAGTACCTGAAGGACATGAAGTTTCTGAAATAAGACCTGTTACCCCCAAACAGCCCAATTATGCTGATGCGATTGGTCAGAAAGGTCTTTATGGCTTTTTCAAGGACTTCTACCAGAAGCCGGATCTTGAAAAAGAAGAGAAGGTAACTCGACGTGAACGTGCTCTTTCTTTGTTGGGAGACATTGCAAATTTGGGCGGCCAAATGTTCGCCTCTTCAAAGGGGGCCCGGCAATTCGCTCCGATAAATTCGCAGGTACCTAAGTATAACGAACGCTTGCAGCGTATCCGGGATGCTAAACGTGCGAATGATGCAGATTTTCAAAATAAGTCTCTCTCCATGATTTTTAAGGACTATGAAGGTAAACGTGCGGAAGACCTATATAAACGTCAGCAAGAGGCTGCAAAAGCGTCTATGGAGTTCAAATATCAGCGTGATTTAACTTTAAAACAAATAGATCAAGCCTTCCAAGTAGGAATGTTGGATGCCAAAGGAAAACAGGCTTTGTCACAACAAGCAGCCAGAGCTAAGGATGCGAAAGAACTTGCTGCACTCAACCATAAGTATAGATTGAACGAGATTGAAGCTAAAGAAAATAGCAATAATTCCAAGATTGTGGATAGTGCTATTGGTGGTGATGGTAATGTCTATACTCGTAATACGAGGCTTACACCTAATGAGGCACAGCAAATTGTACTTGGCTCTGGGATGGGGGAGGAAGATTTAGCTCCGTTCGTTACTTATGAGAGAGATGACAGGGAAAATATCACTAAAACTAAGACTGATTGGCAAGCTGCTGCCGCCTATGCATTGCAGAACGGTATGATACCAGCCGAAGAACTGAAAAGTAGAGGGTTTAAGTTAGGAGGGGCAACAGATAAGAAAGAAGTTGCTCCGTGGATTAGTAACAATCAATCATCCAATAATAAAGCACCATGGCTGAAATAAATATGAATGAAAATCGTAAGTGGCTTTATGATGCACTTACGAACAAAGGCGTTCAAATGGGCGCCTATGAGGAATTTGATAAAAATGTAGATGCTAATAAAGACTGGCTCTATAATACTGCAAAAAGTAAAGGTGTAGATATTGGTGATTATGATGCTTTTGACAAAGCAATGAGTAATAGTCAGATACCTGCTGTTACTGTTCCTCATCCAGGACAACAACAATTGCAACAGCCACAGCTACGTCCGAAATCTCCATACGTTGAGGGTAAAGGCGAGGATACAATGATATTTGGTGTCCCTTATACAGATTACCAACAGATGTCGCCTGAAGAGCAATCGAAGCAATACAGTGCCGCAATAGAGAAAAGGAAGAATGATGAAAAAGACTTCTTCTCGAATTATATCAGTGGTCAGTTGGGTGAACTCGATAGTGAATTGAACAAAGAAAGAGAGCCGATGCCTATGCCTGCCGGTTCCGCATTCATCCCTTCTTCTGCCGTAGGCGCCGCACAAAGGTTTGGTAATGGTGATACCAAAGAGACGCAGGACCGTTATACATCGCTCCATGCAGCAAAGAACTTACTTGATGATGCTAATAAGCTTGTAGAAGAGGCAAAGAAAGGCGATACGGGCTTTTTCTCTTCACTTGGTAGAGGTTTCAAAGATAAGTTTATGGATACAGACAACTGGACCATGGGACTTACAGATACGGCATATTCCGGTTTGCTCAGAAAGGCGATTGAGAAAGAAGAGAGTGGGGAAGAACTCTCTCCGGAAGAATCGAAGTTGCTTGATGCTGCGGCTGTAAACATGGCTACACAGGCTTACTTCTCTTCTGATATGAGTAGAGGTTATAAAGCTGGTAGTACGACGGCTCAAAGTATTCCTTTCATGCTGGAATTTGCTGTTAATCCAGTTTCTTCTTCCGGCAATGCATTAGCAAAAGGTTTGCTGAAACATGGTTTGAAACGCTTTGGCCGTGTAGCAACAAGTAATGCGGCAAGGGTTGCGGGCCGATTGGTCGGTGATGCCGCAGCCGCTGCCGGGATGACAGCTACTTCAAGTATAGGTCGCGTAGCTTCTGGAACCAACGAACGGATGATTGGTGATGTTCAAGCGACAGTAGAAGATGGTGAGATTAAGTATGCAGGCCGTGAGAATGGCATGGAGGTGGGCGAGGCCTTGGGTAAATCAGCTGTCTCTAATTTCCTCGAAAATCAGTCGGAAATGGTCTTTAATGCGTTCGCCGGTGGTGGCAAAATGGCGAAAGAAGCATTGAGTAAATTTGTCCCTGGCCTTTCAAAGCTATCTAATAGTGAGATTGTGCAGTTCATTACTAAGATAAAGAATAATCCTACTATAAAGAATGTTGCTAATCGTACACAGTTTCACGGGTTACTTGGTGAATATGCTGAAGAAGTGTACAACAACTTTGCCAATATTCCACTAGGAGAGATGACTGTTGAACAGGCTACAGACTTAGACAATAACATTGATACATTTCTGGGACTTGCACCGACATCTGCCGCCTTTGGCTTGCTGGGGCTTGGGGGAATGGCACGTGAGAAATATACTACTCAGAGGAATTTACATAGGTTTAGAGATGGCTTAAATGAAGAAGACAAGACTTTGTTTGATGAGTTGCAGCAAGTAATTAATGCAGGCGATCAAGAAACGACTAAAGCCTTTATAGAAAGAACGCTTGCAGATGAAAACTTATCTCTGGAAGAAAAGAAAGAGCGCGTTTTTGCTGTACAGGGTATGCAGGAGGAAAAGGTACTTGAAGATGTGCAGAATGAAGATGTGTCTGCTGGCGTTACTCCCGAAGATATTGAAGCAAATAAGATTGATATTTACCGCAATTTTAAACGAGCTGAAAGAAAAGTAAATAGTCTTTTGCCTGAGGAAGTTGTTTCTCAGTTGGATGCGGTATCAGACCTTGGGCAGTTTGCATCGGCCAATAACTTGAATGAACAACAGGTTTCGGCTTTGGCGGATTATCTTCCGGCAAAAGAGATATTCTCGCAGTACGTCGATCATACCAACAGCAGAAAGGAAGAAGCAAAGATGCAGGCCCGCGAACAGGCAATAACCGATGTTGAAAGGATTAGTAATCCGGAGACAGGCTTTGTTACCCAAGTTAAGCATAAGTTTGCCGATAACCCAGTTTATCTTGTAGGTGGTAATCTGGCATTTGGTGAGGATGGCTTTCTGGATCGGGACAATTCAAGCGAGACAGTTTATTATGTCGATGAAACCGGCGAACGAAAGATGGCGCAGGCTGAGGACTTTGATAGCGTTCTGTCCGAGGTTCCTATTGATGATATGATTGTTCAGGCTGAGGCTAACGCTGAACAGGATTTCATCGCTAACGAAGAAGAAAGCCTCCGTTCACCTGATATTCCTGCACCTGTTCGTGGAGAAACTGTTATGATGGATGGTAGCCGCTATCTAATAGAGGGGGATAATATGGATGATCCTGGTCTAAGTGTAATGGTCATAAAGCTTAATGATGCCGGTGAAATAGATATCGAGAATGGAGATGAACGTCCAATTAGTATTGATGATTATTATAGTCTGAAAGAGTCCGAAATGTGGCAAGATGATATTGTCCCGGCCCCCTTGCAGGAAGAAACCCTGCAAACGGAAGAGACGCCATTGGAATCTGAAGTTATTCAAGAAGAAACGGACCAAGTGTCTGTTCCTGTTGAGGGAGAATCAGTCAAGGAAGAAACACCGGAACAAAGATTACAAAAGGATCTTGATACCCTTCCCAAGAAGAAGGACGGAAGCATTGACTATAAAAGTATGACACCACAGCAACAGTTTGACTATACCAGTGCTGTTGACTCTCCCGAAGTGGCTATTGAGGATTTGAAAGGCGATGTCGCTGCGAAGAATGAAGAACTTGAAAAAATTAATGCTCGCCTGGCAAAAGCAACCGGAGGTGAACGCGTCGAATTACGTGATCTCATACGATCTAAAAAGAAAGAGCTGGACGAATTGAATACTTTCTTCCAGAGCGTCGTTCCTGAACAATCAGATACTTCTGAGAGTATGGAGACTTCACAGGTACCGGAAGAAGTGCGTACTGATGAGGATTATATTAGTTGGGTTGCTGATAACTCAGATGATGCCAATGAGGTTCTTGGTGCTTATTCTGCCGCTAAGGACCTGGCCAGCCATGAACAGACATTGAAACCATGGCAACGTGAGTTGCTTGGTAGAAAAGTTAGTACTTCTTCTTTTAATCGCTTTGGTGATCGTAATCAGATAACCGGTGCTTTAGCGAAAGGTTGGCTAAGAAAAGACGGTCAAGAAATAGATACTATTGCTCAGGAATTAAGTGAAAATGGGGTAGAGGTGACAGAACAGGATATAGTTGATTTCATGCTTACTAATCCTTCGAACCATGTCAGTCAGGTATCAGATACAATGCGCTCTTTATCTTCCAAGTTCAGTGAGATAGCCACCAAAGAAATGGGTATTCCTGTTGGTGGTCCGGAAAGTAACACAGGTCGGTTGTACATCAAACTGAAAGAGGCGGATCAAAAAATAGATAAATTGACAGATAAACAGAAGAATGAAATAGAGGAGGCTTTGTCTGCTGATATGGATGCTTCTGATACGCAGCGCACCGATAGCTATTATGAGGCTTTAGATGATTACATTCAACAATACGATCAGTTCCGTAATGAGTTTGATGAAGAAGCTGCAGATGAAGCTATAATTCAGTCTATGGAAGAGAATAACCCGGAACTGTATCATGGTGGTTTTACTGCTGATGAATTAGATGATATTTACTCACAAATTGAAAATAATAATGGAACAGAAAGACAGGCAGAGGATAGCCGAGAAAATCAATCTCCGTTATCTGGAAAAGAAGTTGAGCGACACGAAGAATTCGGAGCACCGGAAGTTGCTGCAACAGAGAATAGAGAAAGTGAAGAGCAGGATAGCGGAGTTGTCCCCAATGAACAATTCGAAGTTATAAAAGAGCAAAAGCCAGTAAATATAGAACAACCTACTGTAAATGGTTTATCTGTTGTAGAACCATCTTCCTCGACTCAGGAAAATGGTAACAATGCTTTGAACTCTGAGGACTATTCTGTAAATTTGCAGGGTGAAAATCAAAAAGTTAACGAAAATGACGAAGTATCTGAATCAATTCCACAAGGAGAGCACGGAACGTTGCCTGAAATATCTGGCGAACAGGAAGAACCGGTCTATCAATTACGACGAAGAATTGAAGAGGCATCAAGAAATGCATCGGAAAGCGAAAGAGGCAGAGGCCACCAGCAAGAAGTAAATCAAATGATCGAGGCACAGGCCAAAGAAAGCGGCTTGTGGACTCCTATACAAAATCTTTCCAACCTCGGTACACCATTCCTTAGCGGAAATGAAAATGATACTTATTTAGATCGAGAAAACGATGCTGTTTACAAGATGAATAACTTGGTAAACAGTAAGAATCTTCCAGAATTATTCAAACGCATTGACCTTCATAATGAGCTTTTTCCGCAGACAAAGTATGAATTAGTTGGTTTTACTGGTTTCGGTAATGGCGGTGCCATTTATCCAATATATAAACAAGAATATATAGATAATGCAGAGTTTGCCACTCCAGAAGAGATTGGTAACTATATGCAGGCTCTTGGCTTCAATAAAACAGGTGAAGCAGAATATTCAAATGGAGACGTTACTATATCAGATCTGCGCCCACGTAATGTATTGAAAGATGCAGAAGGTGATATTTATGTCATTGACGCTGATTTCAAACGTAATATACCCACCCCGAAAGAAAACAATCCAGCACAATTTGTTTCTTCCCAACTGGAACCTGGGGAAGATGTATTGGATTATGCCAATAGAATATCAGAGTCTAAGCATTTATTTGATGCTGAACAGGAAGTAGATATTAACCCAACTGAAGCACAGAAGTCAGCCGGTAACTATAAGAAAGGGCATATTAAGATTGATGGGTACGACATTACTATTGAGACCCCGAAAGGTAGTGAACGTTCGGGGGTAGATACTAATGGCCAGCCGTGGAGTGTTACCATGAACAACACCTATGGTTATATCCGTGGTACAGAAGGAGTGGACGGTGATCATATTGACGTATTCTTGTCGGATAATCCGGCTGGTGGTAAAGTATATGTCATAGACCAGATGAATGAAGACGGTTCCTTTGATGAACACAAGGTAATGTATGGCTTCAATTCTGCTTTGGCAGCAAAGAGGGCTTACATGAAGAACTATTCTCCAGGTTGGAAAGGTTTAGGAAAGACTACAGAAGTATCAAAAGAGGTGTTCAATGAGTGGGTGAAATCTTCAAAACGTAAGACGAAACCTTTTGCTGAATACAAGATTGCAAAAGAAAATGCTGATAATATCACAGAAATACAGTCAGAAGACGTAGTACAAGCCGACACGGTGGAATATGGGGTTTCCAATAAATTGGTGTCTAAGGATAGATACGAAGAATTGAAGAATAAACTTCGTGGAAAGCTTGGACAAATGAATATTGGTTTTGACCCTGAATTGTTTTCCATCGGAGCGGAGATGGCGGCATATCATATTGAAGCTGGTGCCAGGAAATTCGGAGATTTTGCTCAAAGAATGATTGAAGATGTTGGCGATGCCGTTCGTCCATATTTGAAATCTTTCTATGAGGGTGCACGCCAGTTCCCGGGTATGGAAGACTTTCAGAAGGACATGGATGAATACCATGCAGTGAAGGACTTTGATACTGAATCATTTGATAAGGCTGTAGAGCCCATAGATAAAGCTACATTGCCTGCCAAAGAAAGTAAGTCAAATAATAGGAAATCATCTGAGAATACGGTATCTTCGCAAAAGAGTGAAAGTAATAAGCCTGCTGGGATGCAGGATTTGTTTAATCAAAATTTAGAAGATCATGGCGAACGAAGAAAGTCCGAAGAGCGAAATTCGGATACGAATAGAAGCGTGGGAGAAAGAACACAGGAAGAAATTGTCAGAACTGAACGGCGAAGAAACGATACAGGCGTGCATGGACATAATGTGCCTAACGCGGACAGAAGCGGAAGAATACCTGAGTCAACAGGCAACGTCGTCTCTCCTGTAAAAGTTCAACGAAATCGAAATAATTATAGTTTCGGTGAAAATCACATTGATGTTCCTGCCGGTGATGTTGCCAAATTAAAAGCAAACATTGATGCCATTCGTACACTTAGAGAAGTGGAGAATAGCGGAAAGCCGGCCACGGAACAGCAAAAAGCAAAGCTGGCTCGTTATGTAGGTTGGGGCGGATTGGCCAGCGCATTGGATGAAAATAAATTCAAAGCCAGTGACCGTCCTTGGAGTGCTGATACTAATTGGAATGCGAAATACCTTCCTTACTATAAGCAGTTAAAAGAAGTACTCTCTCCTGAAGAATTTAAGAGTGCGATTCAATCGACTACTACTTCACATTATACTTCTGAACCTATCATCCGAAATCTTTGGAATATCGCCCAGCGTGTTGGATTTACCGGTGGAATGGTGAGTGAACCAGCGATGGGAGTAGGGCATATTCTTGGATTGATGCCCAAAGAGATTGCTGGAAGTTCTCAAATTAGCGGTTTTGAGATTGACAGTTTATCTGGGAGGATAAGCAAAGCATTATATCCAGATGCTAATACAAAGGTACAGGGCTATGAGACGGAGTTTGCTCCACAAAGTAAGGATCTTGTTATTACCAATGTGCCTTTTGGTAAAGATGCTCCTTATGATAAGTTCTTGGATAAGTCGCTTAGGAAAAAGCTTGGTGGGGCATACAATCTTCATAATTATTTTATAGCAAAGGGATTACTTGAACTGAAAGAAAATGGTTTAGGAGTATTTATTACGTCGTCTGCAACTATGGATGGTGCTGACAGCCGATTCCGTGAATTTGTTGCCGGTAATGGCTTTGATATGGTTGGAGCTATACGCTTGCCCAATGATGCTTTCCAAAAAAATGCAGGTACGAGTGTTACGGCCGATATCCTTGTATTCCGTAAGAGAAAAGCAGGTGAGGTGGCTAATGGTGTGAATTATATTTCCACTACTCCTGTGGGAGAGGGTACTTATGAAGAAAAAGGCGAGAAGCGGACGAAACCCATAATGGTTAATGAATATTTTGCTGCCCGTCCAGAAATGATGCTGGGAGAAATGATGACGGCATTTGATGCTGGTAGTGGTGGCTTATATAGTGGAGCTTCGCAGACATTAAAGGCCCGGTCTGGTCTGGACTTATCTCAAGCGCTTAGTGAAGCTATCGGAAAGTTACCGGAAAATATTTTGGGAAAGGTAGAGAATAGTGCTGTGGTTAAGGATAAAGAACAAACCACCCAGAAAGATGGAACATTGACCGTTAAAGATGGAAAGATATATGTTGCCATGAGTGGGGTTTTAGAACCTGTTCCCGTAAAAGAAACGTTTACCTACAACGGTAAATTGCAGAAAACGGTAGATGCTGTACAGAGTTACAATGATCTTAAATCCACACTAAAGAAACTTATTGCTGCGGAACAGAGCTTAGATATAGACCCTGAACCTATAAGGAAAGAGCTAAATAAGCAGTATGATGCTTTTGCAAAGAAATATGGTACACTAAATCGTAATAAAGCATTAGATAATGTTTTCGTAGAAGACTTTGAACGCTACCTTCCTCTGTCATTAGAAAACGTGACGAAAGTACCATCTGCTACAGGTAAATCATCTGTTTACCAAATAACCAAAGGTAAAGGCATTTTGGATAAACGCGTTAGCTATCCTGTGAAAGAACCATCTAAAGCGGATAACTTGCAGGATGCTGTAAACATCAGCCGTTCCTATCGTGGTGCTATAGATATCCCATATATTTCTCAACTAATAGCGAAGAGTGAGGAAGAAGTTATTGATGATATGTTGCATGATGGAGTGGCATACCGTGACCCTTTGACTGGTGACTTAGTAGATAGGGGTACGTATCTTTCCGGTAATGTTAAAGAAAAACTGGAAGAGGCGAGAACAGCGGCGGAACGTGACCCGGCTTTTGAAAAGAATGTGGAAGAACTTATCAATGTCCAACCTGAAATGATACGCTTTGGTGATATAAGTTATCGTCTTGGTACACCGTGGATACCTACTGAGTTCATTGATAAGTTTGCGGAGGATGTCTTAGGGCTTTCGGATACTGGATTGAATTTTGTTTCAGTATTAAATGAATATGTCACAGGCAAATCTATTAGTGTAGCAGATTATGCAAAAGCCGGCATATATAAAACTGACCGGCTTGGAACGATTGATTTGTTTGAAGCTGCATTGAATCAACGGAAACCGAAAGTTTATGATGAGATAAAAAACGGGGAGCAAAAGATACGTGTCGTCAATGAAGCGGAGACACAAGCCGCTGCTGAGAAGGTAATGGAAATCTCTGATAAATTCATTGAATACATCGACGGGCAGAAAGCGTTTCATAAAGAGTTAGAACGGATTTACAATGACAAGTATAATAACTTCCGCCTGAAGGAATATGACCTGCCAGCTTTTGAACATTATCCAAATTCTAATTCCCAAATAACATTGCGTATCCATCAAATGAGAGCTGTACAGCGTAGTTTAGGGGAAAGCACTTTGTATGCTCATCAAGTAGGTACAGGCAAAACATTCACGATGATTACCACCGCGATGGAAATGCGGCGTTTGGGAATCGCCAGAAAACCTATGATTGTTGTTCAAAATGCCACATTGGAAGATTTTGTAAAAGACTTCTATAAACTATATCCAGGTGCTAATGTCTTGGCTCCTGGGAAAGACGAACGAAGTGCAGATAATCGTAGACGTTTATTTAATCTGATTGCAACGGGAGATTTTGATGCGATTATCATACCTCAATCATTTATGCAATTTATACCGGATGATGAGGGGCGAAAGAAGAAACTCATTCAACAAAAGATTGAGGAGTATGAGAGAGTTATTGAGGCTACTGAGAATGACTCTTTGAGGCGTAGATTAGAAAAGGAAGTAGCTGACCTTCAAAATCAATTTGAAGGAGTTGAGAAACCTAAAAAACGATCAGTAAAAGATAGGGCCAAGGCTGAGAATCGTATCAAAGCTAAAATGGAACGCCAGCTTGATCGGAGAACCGACGATGTATTGACTTTTGAGCAAATGGGCATAGATGCATTGTTTATTGATGAGGCTCATAACTATAAGAAGATTGGGTTTGTTAGTAAGATGAGCAATGTTAAAGGTATTGATACTACTGCATCCCAACGTGCAAACAGCTTGCTACTAAAGGCCAAATGGGTACAGGAGAAGAATAACGGCCGTAATGTAATACTTGCTACCGGTACTCCTATAACGAATACGATGGCAGAAGTCTGGACTATGATGAATTTTGTTGCCCCTGATATTCTTGAAGCTTATAACATTCAGACTTTTGATGAATTTGCAACAACATTCGGTACGGTGGAACCTTCTCTTGAATTTACGGCTACCGGGAACTTCAAAATTGCGGACCGCTTTAAGAGTTATGTCAATGTACCGGAGTTGGTGAAAGCTTTCCGTAGTCATGCCGATGTTGTTTTGACGGAAGATGTAGAAGAGTTTCAGGAAAGTAGTAGTATTCCAAAACTCCGGGATGGAGCGATGACCAATATTGTTATTGATAAAAACGAAGATCTGGAAGACGTAATGCAGATTCTCATAAGTGAGTTGGAAAGATTCAGCAAAATGAGCGGTAAAGAGAAAAGAAGAATGAGCGCACTTCCTCTTGTTGTTTTTACTAAAGCAAAACAAGCTGCGATTGATCTCCGATTACTTAATCCTTCATTTGCAGATAATCCCAATAGCAAGACTAATCAGGTTGTATCAAATGTCGTAAAACTCTATAATGAAAGTAACGCGGATAAAGGGGCACAACTTATTTTCTGTGATAGTTATCAGTCTCCCGGGGAACAGCCCAAAATGGATTTGTTTGACTATGATCCGAATACTCCTCGTTTCAATCTTTATGAGGACATAAAACAAAAACTGATAGACCAGGGAATACCTGCTAAAGAAATTGCTATCATTAATAACTATGATGGTGAACGTCGGAAAGGTTTGTTTGAGAAAGTACGTTCTGGTGATGTTCGTATATTACTTGGCAGTACTGAGAAAATGGGAGTAGGCGTTAATGTTCAGGATCGCTTATATGGTTTGCATCATATTGATGCTCCGGTACGTCCTATGGACTTTGAACAAAGGAATGGTAGAATCCTTCGGCAAGGCAATAATTATGCTCTGTGGGGCAAACCTGTAAATGTAGTGACCTATGGTGTTCAGGGAACTTTGGATGCTACAGCTTATGACCGCCTGAGAATAAAACAGAACTTCATTAATCAAATGATGAAAGGTAATGTTTCTGGCCGTATTATGGAAGAACAGGATGATGAGGACCCCAGCGGAATGACATTTAACCAGATGGCAGCTACATTGTCCGGTGATAAGACGGCTCAACTCCTATTTGTTGCTGAGAATTTATTAAAGAAACTACGTAATTTAAAACGAAGTGATGCAAACAGTAAGAGTGGCATGGCTGAGAGTATTGAGTATGCCAGAAATCGCATTATCCATGATAAAGGTCAGAAGAAAGTATATGAACGTGCCTATAAAACTATAAGTGAGTATTTCCCTGACGGTGTTGAGAGCGTTACAGTTGACGGTGAAACTTACACGGAGAAATTTGGACCTGCATTAGAGCCGGTTATTGCCTCTTATGAAGATGCATATAGCCTTAATCGTGGGACAGCGCCTCTAAAGATAATGTTGAATAATAGCAAGGCGGAAGTCATTATTCATTTCAATGAGGGTAGAATGGTATATGAACTGTATGCTGGTAATGAACATATTGTCGAAGGACGCCAATTCAATGGTGGTAAAGGTTTGATGTCAAGTATTGAGCACCAGTTGAAGGCCGTGGAGAAAAACTTGTCTGATATTGATGAGAAGATAGCTTCCTATGAAAAGAGGGTCCAGGGACTAACGGAAGCAATGAATACTCCGTGGGGACGCGAAGATGAATTAAAAGCTGCTGAAAAGGAAGTTGAGGGCTTGAAAAAACAATTGGAAGAAAAAGCTAAAGCATCGGATGAAAATAAGAAATATCGTATTGCTGAAGATGAAAGTACAAGGAATAGTAAGCGCCTGTCTTCCGTTATAGTGGAACAGGCGAAGATGTTGAATACTCCTGTACGGATTATAAACAGCATTGATGAATTGCCGAATGATGATGATGCTCGCATCCAAATAGAAAATGGAAGTAATGTGAAAGGCTGGTTTGATACAAAAACAAAAGAAGTTGTCGTTTACCTGCCTAATGCCGTATCTGTTGAAGATGCACAGGTTACTGTATTGCACGAAACTGTTGGGCATCGTGGGCTTAATGAAGTGTTCGGGGAACAGTATGATGATTTCATTGATAAGGTTTTTGAAAATGCTATTCCAGCAACAAGAAGGAAAATCATTGACCTTGGAATTAAACGAGGGTACGATTTTCATTTGGCCACAGAGGAATACCTTGCTGGACTGGCCGAAAAAGGTTTTGAACGTGAAAAAGGTTTCTTGCAAACAATTAAGTCTTTGTTCACAGATATGTTCCATCAATCTAAAATCAAACTTGGTTTCAGATTGAATGATGGAGATTTACGATATATGCTTTGGAGAACCTATCAATTGAAGACCGAAGGACGCTCGACAGATTCTTTTGCTAAGGATATGTCTATGCGATATAAATTGAAAGTTGGTAATTACCGAGAGACGCCGGTGCGGAAAAAATACAGGAGCGATAATGCAACAGCTGAGAAAGATGTAGCTAAACATTTGTATGAGGCCCGTACTTTAGACAGGATGTATAAGTATCAAGAAGCGTATCAGGATAGTATGCTGGGGTTGAAAACTCTGCAAGAAGCACTTGAAAAGGAAACAGATAAACCTATTGCAGATTATGAAAATGCTTATATGGCCGAAAATCAATTAAGCAGTAGGAATTCATTTGAACAGGAATTTTATAAAATGAATTTCTTTGATCCGATAATGTCAGAAGTGAACAAACTAATAAAGACCGGGGTAGAGTATGACGATATATTGGATTATTTGAAAGCTAAACATGGTCTTGAAAGAAATGAAGAATTTGCCAAACGTGCTGCGGAGGAAGCAAAGGAGCCATTTCTTGAAAAGCTTAATGATTTGGAAAAACTTTTGGCCAATGGTGGTATTGATGGGTTAACTTTTGATGAGGAGCGAGATAACTTAAACTCAGAGATGGAGGAAGCGGCTGAAGATGCGTATATTGAAGCTCGTGGAAAAGACTTCTCCGGCTTGTCTTCACTTACCGGTGAAAAAGAGAATTTCACTACTGAGGCTGAGAAGTTAGTTTCTGCTTTTGAAGAAGGTAATGATACTGCTGTTCTTTGGGAAAAGATTAATGCTGCAACAAAAGAAAGTCTCAAAAAGTCTTATGAGTGTGGCTTAATGACAAAAGATGCTTATCAGAAGGTTAATGCTATGTTCAAGTATTATATTCCACTACGAG
>ULXJ01003513.1_pt1 | contig 35042 bp, 29 predicted proteins | sample 1960981 | NCBI WGS metagenome assembly ULXJ01 (sample SAMEA4835830, study PRJEB28245) | human gut metagenome | biome: gut microbiome; material: fecal sample | place: Denmark | collected 2008 | reverse complement strand
CTGGAGTTCGAAGGTCAGAAGTATGTACTCCGCTCGATTCCTTCGGGAATTTTCCAGGGCGACAAGGTGAATATCATCGGAAATGGCGTAGTGCTCGATCCGGCTCTCTTCAAGGCTGAGGCCGAAGCGCTCGAAGCATCGGGCCACGACCTGAAGCAGCGCCTTCACATCTCGAAGAAGGCCCATCTCATCATGCCCACCCACCGTCTGCTCGACGCTGCCTACGAGGCCGCCAAGGGCGATGCCAAAGTGGGTACGACGGGCAAGGGCATCGGTCCTACCTATACCGACAAGGTTAGCCGCAACGGTTTGCGCGTGGGCGACCTGCTGCACAACTTCGACCAGAAGTATGCCGCCGCCAAGGCCCGCCACGAACAGATTCTCAAGAGCCTGAACTACGAATACGACTTGGCCGAGGCCGAAAAGACCTGGTTCGAAGGCATCGAATACCTGAAGCAGTTCCACCTGGTGGATAGCGAACACGAGGTGAACAACCTGCTGAAGGAAGGCAAGTCCGTTCTCTGTGAGGGCGCCCAGGGCACGATGCTCGACATCGACTTCGGTTCCTATCCTTTCGTCACTTCGTCCAACACTATCTGTGCGGGTGCCTGCACGGGTTTGGGTGTGGCTCCTTGCAAGATAGGTGACGTGTACGGCATTTTCAAGGCCTATTGTACGCGCGTAGGTGCCGGTCCTTTCCCCACCGAGCTCTTCGATGAGACGGGCGACAAGATCTGTACCCTCGGACATGAATTCGGTTCCGTCACTGGCCGTCGTCGCCGTTGCGGATGGATTGACCTCGTAGCATTGAAATATGCCATCATGGTAGACGGCGTGACGAAGCTCATCATGATGAAGAGCGACGTGCTCGACACGTTCGAAACCGTCAAGGCTTGTGTGGCCTACAAGATGGACGGCGAGGAAATCGACTACTTCCCCTTCGACATTGCCGAGGGCGTGGAGCCAGTCTACGTAGAACTGCCTGGCTGGAAGACCGACATGACCAAGATGCAGAGCGAGGACGAGTTCCCCGAAGAGTTCAATGCCTACCTGTCCTTCCTTGAAGAACAGCTGGGTGTGCCCATCAAGATTGTGTCCGTAGGTCCTGACCGCGAGCAGACCATCGAACGATATACCGAAGAATAATTCGGATGCGACATACAAACGTAGGCTTACCTGCCCGCTTCAGGAAGCCTGCGTTTTTTGTTTCTTAAAACATCGTTTTCATTCACTTAAAACACTCTTTCCTTATGAAAACACATCTTTTAGCTTTAGCCCTGTTAGCAGGAGCCTGTTTGTCACTTCCTGCACGTGCCCAGAACTATACACCTACGGAGGAGAACTTGAAGTCGCGCCAGGAGTTTCGCGACGCCCGTTTCGGTATCTTTCTCCATTGGGGATTGTATGCCATGCTGGCTACGGGCGAATGGACAATGACCAACAACAATTTGAATTATAAAGAGTATGCCAAATTGGCAGGCGGTTTCTATCCCTCGAAATTCAATGCCGCCGAGTGGGTGGCCGCCATCAAGGCCTCGGGTGCGAAATACATTTGCTTCACCAGCCGTCATCACGAAGGCTTCTCCATGTTCGACACGAAATACTCCGACTACAATATTGTGGACGCTACACCCTTCAAACGCGATATCCTGAAGGAGTTGGCCGACGAGTGTCACAAGCAGGGTATCCGTCTGCATCTCTACTATTCGCATCTCGACTGGTATCGTGAAGATTATCCCTGGGGGCGTACGGGTAGGGGGACAGGTCGTCCTGACTCCAAAGGCAACTGGCCCACCTATTATCAGTTCATGAACAATCAGCTGACGGAGCTGCTTACCAACTACGGGCCGATAGGCGCCATCTGGTTCGACGGCTGGTGGGATCAGGACCAAAATCCCGACTTCGACTGGCAGCTGCCCGGCCAGTATGAACTGATACACAAGCTCCAACCCGCCTGCCTTGTGGGTAACAACCATCACCAAGTGCCTTTCGAGGGTGAAGACATTCAAATCTTCGAACGCGACCTGCCGGGCGAAAACAAGGCGGGCCTTTCGGGGCAGGACATCAGCAACTTGCCTCTGGAAACGTGTGAAACGATGAACGGCATGTGGGGGTACAAGATTACCGACCAGAACTATAAATCGACGAAAACCTTGATTCATTATCTGGTGAAAGCCGCCGGCAAGGATGCCAACTTGTTGATGAATATCGGCCCTCAGCCCGACGGATGCCTGCCTCAGGTGGCCGTAGAGCGCTTGAAGGAGATGGGTGAGTGGATGCAGACGTATGGTGAAACCATCTATGGCACACGTGGCGGTTGTGTTGCTCCGCATCCTTGGGGTGTGACTACGCAAAAGGATGATCGTTTGTTTGTTCACATCCTTGATTTGCAGGACAAAGCACTCTTCTTGCCTTTGGAAGGCCAGAAGGTGAAACGTGCGATGGATTTTGCAAGCCGTCAGGCTTTGAAGTTCAAGCGTGTGGATGGTGGTATTGTTCTTCAGCTTGATGAAGTGCCAACGGAGGTGGACAAGGTTGTAGAATTGCAACTTGATTGATTGGGACGTAAAACAATGGAAAATTTATAATCTGTGTTAATTCCTGAGGCTACTTGCCTGTCATCGCTTATCTTTGGCAAACTATTTGCACTTGGTAGAAAAACGCATATTGTCAAATGATTAAAATAATAGAGAATAGATTATGGTAATAGGAATGCAATGGATTATATTTATCGGCGTAGCCGTTGTGAGCTGGTTGGTGCAGATGAACCTGCAAAATAAGTTCAAGAAATACTCGCAAATACCTACAGGCAATGGTATGACAGGTGCCGACGTAGCTCGTAAGATGCTCAACGACAACGGGATTTATGACGTACAGGTCACTTGTACGCCCGGACACCTGACCGACCATTACAACCCCGCCAACAAGACCGTCAACCTGAGCGAGAGCGTTTACTCCAGCAACAGCATCATGGCCGCCGCCGTAGCTGCCCATGAGTGCGGACACGCCTTGCAGCATGCCCGTGCCTATGCGCCGCTCACCCTGCGCAGCAAGCTGGTGCCGGTCGTTTCGTTTGCTTCAAACATCATGACGTGGGTGCTGCTGGCCGGTATTTTGCTGCTGAACGTCAATTCGAACTTCCTGCTGGCAGGTATCATCCTCTTTGCGATGACCACGTTGTTCAGCTTCGTCACCCTGCCGGTGGAAATCAATGCCAGCCGCAGGGCGTTGGTATGGCTCAGTGCGAGCGGCATCACCAATTCCTATAACCACGACAAGGCCGAAGACGCCCTCCGTTCTGCTGCCTATACCTATGTAGTGGCTGCCCTTGGTTCGTTGGCTACGCTGATTTATTACGTTATGATTTTCATGGGTCGCCGCGAGTGATATTGTCCCGCAACTACCCTTAGTCGCTTGTTGAATACGGCCGATGTCCTTCCCTCCTCACGGAGCAGGCGGATGTCGGTCGTATTTCTTTTCGTAAAAAGGCTGGGCATTTGCAGGAAAATGACTATCTTTGACCGCTGATATTGTTAACTTTAACAACTTTCGTATGATTAAAATCCGTTTTGTTTCGAAGGCTTTGTGCCTCCTTGTGTTATCATTGTTTGTACAAATGGGCTTGTATGCCCAGAATGAGAAACCTTTTGTCGTTCCTGAACTGAAAGAATGGAAGGGGAGTAAAGGTGATTTTGTTCCTTCCTCCGACATGCGCGTCGTCTATGCCGACGAGGCTCTGCGTGCCGTGGCCGAAGCCTTTGCGGCCGATTATGGGCAGATGTTCGGCGCTGCTCCTGCTGTTGCTCAGGGCAAACCTTCTGCCGGTGACATTTACTTTACGCTGAAGAAAGACAAGAAACTTGGCAGCGAGGGCTATGCCATCCGGGTGGACCGCTACGTCACCGTCTCTGCTCCCGAAGTGGTCGGTGCCTATTGGGCAACACGTACGCTGCTTCAGATCAGCGAGCAGAGCGAAGACCGCCACTTGCCGAAGGGGCAGTTGCGCGACTGGCCCGACTATGCCATGCGCGGCTTCATGATGGATTGCGGCCGCAAGTTCATCCCCATGTCCTATATGCGCGACCTGGTGAAGATGATGGCCTATTATAAGATGAACACCTTGCAGGTGCACCTCAACGACAACGGCTTCAAGCAGTTCTTCGGCCATGACTGGGGACGCACCTACGCCGCTTTTCGTCTGGAGTGCGACACCTATCCCGGCCTTACCGCCCGCGACGGTTACTACACCAAGCGCGAGTTTATCGACTTCCAGGAAGAGGCCGCTTCACGTTTCGTAGAGATTATCCCCGAAATCGACGCGCCCGCCCATACGCTGGCCTTCAGCCATTATAAGCCCGAAATAGGCAGTAAAGAGTATGGCATGGACCATCTCGATCTGTTCAATCCCGAGACTTACAAGTTCATGGACGGCCTCTTCAAGGAATATCTGGAAGGCGACAAGCCCGTATTCCGAGGTCCGCGTGTCCACATCGGCACCGACGAATACTCCAACAAGAAGAAAGATGTAGTCGAGAAGTTCCGTGCCTTTACCGACCGTTACATCCGTCTGGTGGAGAGCTACGGCAAGCAGGCCTGCGTATGGGGTGCGCTGACCCATGCTGCCGGCGAGACGCCCGTCAAGTCGGAGAACGTCATCATGAGTGCCTGGTACAACGGCTATGCCGACCCCAAGGAGATGGTGCGTCAGGGCTACAAGCTCATCAGCATCCCCGACGGCTTGGTTTACATCGTGCCTGCCGCCGGTTACTACTACGACTACCTGAATACCCAATACCTCTATGAGAAGTGGACGCCCGCCCACGTGGGCAAGGCCGTCTTCGAGGAGAAAGACCCCGCCATTCTGGGTGGTATGTTTGCCGTGTGGAACGACCATGTGGGCAACGGCATCTCCGTCAAGGACATCCACCACCGCCTCTTCCCCGCCTTGCAGACGTTGGCCGCCAAGACGTGGGGCGCACAGACAGGCCTGCCATACGCCGACTTCGACCGTCTGCGTCAGGGTTTGAGCGAAGCTCCCGGCGTCAACCAGCTGGGCCGTATCGGCCGCACCGAAGGCCTGGTTTACGAAGTGGCCGAAGTACGTCCGGGTTCCAGTCTGGCCCATGAGGAGATAGGCTACGGCTATACCGTCAGCTTCGACCTCGAGGCTGCCGACGAGACTCCCGGCACCGAGCTCTTCCGTTCGGACAACGCTGTCTTCTACTTGGCTGATCCCGTCAGCGGCCGTTTCGGCTTTGCGCGCGACGGCTATCTGAACACCTTCCAGTTCCGTCCCTATCCGGGCGAAAAGCTGAACGTGCAGGTGAAGGGGGACAACCGCTCCACCTCGCTCCTCATCAACGGCAAGCTCGTCGAGACGATGGACATCCAGAAGCGTTACTTCAACGGTGGCAAGGACTCCATGAACTATGTCCGCACCCTCGTTTTCCCGCTCAAGAAGGCCGGCTCGTTCAAGAGCAAGATTACCAACCTGAAAGTCTATAATCACTAATTTCCCCTTATCTCACATGAAGAAAATCAACCTCTCCGCTTCCCTGCTGTGCTCGCTTTCGGGCACAGCGGTTGTGCTGCCCCTCCTTTCGTCCTGCTCCGCGCAGAAGAAGGCTGAGGCCAAGCCCTACAACATTGTCTATATCATGACCGACGACCACACGGCTCAGATGATGAGTTGCTACGACCGTCGCTACATCGAGACGCCCAACCTCGACCGCATTGCCGCCGACGGCGTGCGCTTCACCAACAGCTTCGTGGCCAACTCGCTGAGCGGTCCCAGCCGTGCCTGCATGATTACGGGCAAGCACAGCCACGCCAACGGCTTCACGGACAACACTACCTGCGTGTTCGACGGCTCCCAGCAGACCATGCCCAAGCTGCTCCAGCAGGCGGGCTATCAGACGGCCATCGTCGGCAAGTGGCACCTCGAAAGCCTGCCCACCGGCTTCGACTATTGGGAAATCCTGCCCGGCCAGGGTGACTACTACAACCCGCGTTTCATCACCATGCAGAACGATACCGTCGCCGAGAAGGGTTACCTGACCAACCTCATCACCGACAAGAGCATCGACTGGATGGAGAACCAGCGCGACAAGGACAAACCTTTCTGCCTCTTCATCCACCACAAGGCCATCCACCGCAACTGGCTGCCCGAGCTGAAGTATCTCTCCCTCTACGAGGACAAGACTTTCCCCATGCCCGACAACTTCTATGACGACTACGAGGGCCGTCCGGCCGCCGCTGCGCAGGAGATGAGCATCTGGAAGGATATGGACATCATGTACGACACGAAGATGTACCGCAAGGACCTCAAGTCACCGCTCAAGGGAACTTATGAAGCCTTTATTGGCCGTCTGACGCCCGAAGAGCGTGCCCAGTACGATGCCTTCTACGCACCCATCATCGAGGAGTTCTACAAGAAGAACCCGCAGGGACGCGAGCTGGCCGAATGGAAATACCAGCGCTACATGCGCGACTATGCCAAGGTGGTGAAGTCGCTCGACGATAATGTGGGTCGTGTGCTCGACTACCTGCAAGAGAAAGGCTTGCTGGACAATACCCTCGTGGTCTATACCTCCGACCAGGGCTTCTACATGGGCGAGCACGGCTGGTTCGACAAGCGTTTCATGTACGAGGAGTCCATGCGTACGCCGCTCGTGATGCGTCTGCCCAAGGACTTCCAGACGCGTGGCGACATCCCGCAGCTGGTACAGAACATCGACTACGCGCCCACCTTCCTCGACCTGGCCGGAGCGCCCATCCCCGACGACATCCAGGGCGTCTCCCTGCTGCCCCTGCTCCGCGGCGAGAAGCCGGCCGACTGGCGCAAGTCGCTCTACTACCACTTCTACGAGTATCCGGCCGAGCACATGGTGAAGCGCCACTACGGCGTGCGCACCGAGCGCTATAAGCTCATCCACTTCTACAACGACATCGACGAGTGGGAACTCTACGACCTCCAGGAAGACCCCACCGAGATGCACAACCTCTACGGCCAGCCGGGCTACGAGGAAGTGACCCGCGAGCTGCATGCCGAGCTGAAGAAACTTCAGACCCAGTACAAGGACCCCATTGAGGAGAAACTTCAGGCGGCAAAAGCCCGGCAGAAATAGTCCCCGCGGCACAGCCGGAACCGTTTCCGCAGGATTGCTGTAAGAATAATTAGATGCCCGTTACCGGATGGTTCATACCTCCGGTAGCGGGCTTTTCTATGCGCCTTCCCAAAACGGGAAAAACCTTTCCCTCACTCGGGGAAAGGGGAGGAAATTTCCCCTTGTGTGACTTCTCCTGATTTGACTGGACGTTTTCTGTTTTATAGCCTATATATCGGCTGACATTTATCCGTAAGTCGTTCTGCGTGAGTAGATACTTGGGTAAATATTCTGTTGAATTGAAGGAAAGGAAGTTGCCGGAAATTGTAAATCTTGTTATATTTGCTCTCAAAGAATTGAGAGAAATATATAAAAATGAGTATGAAGGCGAAGGTGAATGTGAAAAACATGTTTGTCTGTATTTTCTTAGGCGTATTGTGGCTGTTTGTTGTAGGCCGGATGCTTTGTCATCTCAGGCAAGGGGAATATGCAAAAATGGCTGGTGGAGCGTTGAAGGAAGCTTTGTTGCAGGAGTTGGAACTTAGGAAAAATGAAGCTGATACATATTCGGGTCAGTTGTCAGATTGCCGGACATCGGAACAGCCGGACAGCAGGGATATACAGGTAACTGATTGCGAGGGGAAAAGAATGTATAAGGTGAGTACTGAGTCATACCGTTGTAATATAGGCAATGACGGATATACATGCAGCATACATTCTTTCTTGATGAGGCATCATCCGCTGGAGGCAGATACTTTGTATGGGCGTTGGCAGAATCTTCTTTCAAGTTGTGTAGGCGGTTGCGTGCAGGCCGGTCTGCGATTGACTTTGCGCAATGGGGAGGATGTTCGGATAACCTGTATCCCTGCCGACAAGCATTTTGTCCAACATGCCGACAGCGTGTGGTCGCATACGGTGGGCTATGTGAACGAACTGGAGGTAACGGTTTTGGCAGGTACGGCGTGGTACCGTTACCTCTGTGGTGTGGATTGGGTGGTCCTGTTGTTGGGAAGTCTCTTGTGTCCCGGTTTGTATCTATGTGGCATACGCCTGTTCCGTTGGTGCAGGTGTCGCTGTACCCGTCGGGAAGTTGTAGAGAAAGAAGTGTTCGTGGCGGTTGGTGAACATCGGACGGAAGTATATAAACTGGATGAAAACGTTCGTTTTGATGTAGGAAGAAAGTTAATATATAATGTCGTGGCGGAAACTACAGCCAGGCTGAAACCTTTGGAAGCCCATGCCTTGAAATGTCTGTTGGAGTCAGACGGATATGCGTTGGATTGCGAGGAATTGATACGATTGTTGTGGCCGGATGAAAAGGAGGTGGATATTCGGAGGCTTCATTCTACTATCGGGCGTCTTCGTAAGATAATGTCAAGTATGAGTAATGTGGAAATTCAATGTAGAAGACATCGCTATTACTTGATATTTCCATCAACTTCATCCGACTCAATCTAACCGATTCCTTACCAAATCTGATTATTGCGGTATTTTTTAGCTTGGTTAGAAATGGTTAGAATGAAAAAATCGCCTGTATGGCCTATTTCTACTATTTTTGCTTATATAAATAAAAAGAAAAATATCATGAAGAAGAAAACAACCATGTTCATAGCATTGGCATCCGTCATGTTGGGTGTCGGCTATGGGGCGATCAGTCAGAAAAACGACAGCAAGAACACAGATTCTATTTTGTTGGAGAATGTAGAGGCTTTGGCCTCGAAGGAATGAGGGGAATTTCAGTGTTAGAGAAAAATCATCCCCACTCATCCCATAAACCAGCTTAAAAGAAAGAGGTTTTTGGCGAAGATACGAATTAATTTGTTTGCGGCAATACGTTTGCCGCTGTCCCGGAAAAGATTTTCAGGAGATTTGTATCTTTCCGGCACCCGCTGGGGTGCGCTTGCGAGAAAAATCCCATCAATGTAAACCATTTAAAACGTAATAAATATGCGTAAGAATATAATGAAAGTTGCCCTTGTAGCAGCCGTTGCCGCAATGGCAGGTTATGGCGTTTATGCCCATCAGACAAAGGAAATGATGTCGGACGTGATGCTGGAGAATGTGGAGGCACTGGCGACAGATGAAAGTATTGAAGGAGGTGGAATTACTCTTATTTGTTATACAACATTTACTCCTGCTGATTGGTTTCATGAGGATCAATATTTCATTAATTGTGATAATTGTATGCGGGATAAAGGACGAGATTTGAGAGACCGATCTGAATGCAATAGATAGTGATATAATTTTTGTAATATTAGAACTTGCATAACTTGAAGGGGCTTCCATGATTATGTTCATGTGTAAGCATCCAATTTTGACGTCTTGCCCCCAAGCATAGAGAAGTCGATCTTCGCTGCTGTAATCAAAAACTAGTAAGTATGTATAGCAGCAGCGATTTTGAGCATCTGTTCATCCGTTACAAAGCGGAGGCGATGCCGCAAGGTGAGTCCATCCAGGACTTCTGTTTGAAAAACAAAGTACCCTACAATCTGTTTCACAAATGGTACAAGGATACCCGACATCACATTGTCCCGGTACAGGTAGAAGGACAACAGGTGGAGCAAGAACCGGAAAAGGATCTTTCAGCTTCCGCCCCATTGATGGGAGGTGCCTTGTCATCCCCTCCGTTGAGATTCATGATAGACATCCGTATAACGGGTGGAATGCGCATCCAGCAACGGAACTTAAGCTACGAGGGTTTGAAGGACCTGGTAGAGAAGTTGGAGGGACTATGCTGAATGTTACAGGCATGAACAGGTTTTATTACCTGAGAAACTTCCATGACATGCGCTGCAAATATGAACGTGTGCTTTCCGTGATCCATCAGCAGTTGAACCGCGAGCCGGAAGAAGATGAAGTCTTCATTGTGATGTCCAGGGACTGTCGGAAAGTCAGGCTGTTTTCTTACGACCGCCGTTCCTTCAGCCTGTATGAGAAGCGTTTCTCTTCGGGTTATAAGTTCATGCAGGTATGCAGGCAGGGTGAAGAAACGGTATATAGCATCCAATGGAAAGATGTGGTTGTGCTGTTACAGAATCCTGTAATCAACTCGTTGAATGTCAGATAAATAAGTGTGAAATAATTTGTTTATGCCACTGTTTTTCAGTATCTTTACGGTATAAATCAAGGTGGCATGGACGATCGTGAATTTGAAAAGATATTGGCTTCGGCCGAACAGCTGAGGCTCCGTGAAAAAGAGCCGGAGCCTTGGGCTGACCGTTATTCCGATATGAATTCCATGGAAAAATCGATGTTGCTTGACGAACTTTTTGCCTTACGCAAGGCTGACAAGGAACGTGAAGCAAAGCTTCTGGAAAAGCTTGACCGTATGACCGAACAGCTGCTGACTCTGAATGAAAGCTCACAAGCACAAACCAGGATGATTGATGAGCTGAAGCGTATGCTCTCTGATCGTGACGCGCTGATAGAAAAGCTCCGGAAGGAGAATGCCGCCTTGAAGGAACAGAAGAAGCTTTCAGACAAGAACCGCTTCGACGGCAAGACCCAGAAGGTTTCGTCCAAGAACCGTGGCTCCGATTCCCGCGAAGCTGACAAGGAAGATTTTGACGGCAGTTCCACTCCCAACCTTCCTTCGGAGGAGAGGGGAACGGACATTCCGTCATCTGCCGGTAGTAAACAGGAACGGCCATACCGCCAGGGAATGTCTTACAAACGTATGAAGGCAGGTAAGTCCGTGTGCCATGATTTCGATTTCTGCCGTTTGCCGAAAGAAGCAGTTATTATCAAGACATTCCACAAGTATTCCTACGAGCAAGTGAGCTATATTCTGGAGCACAGGTATCAGGTTGTCCGTTACAAGCTGCCGGACGGTAGAATCTGCGAAGGCTACCTTTCCAAAGACGGAGGCCCCGATTACATGGATGTGGTTCCGGGAACCCATGCATCCGCTGATTTCCTGGCCCATCTGGCCTTTAACCACTTTGTGTTGAATGTGCCTTATTACCGTGAGATGTACCGTCTGAATGACCATGGTATGTTTCTGAGCCGCATGACCCTGACCAACTGGCTTGATAAAGGTGCAGGTTTCACCAAGGTACTGGTTGAGACGCTCAGGAATATGGCCATGGAGAAAGACTCTATCGTGAACTGCGATGAGACCTGGTGCAAGGTGAAGTTGCAGGACCGTTACCGCAAAAGATATACCTGGTGTCTGGTGAATCGTGAAGAGAAAATAGTCATCTATTGTTATGAGGAAGGCTCCCGTAGTCGTGATGCCTTGAAGAAGATTCTGGGTAATCGACAGGTTAAGGCGCTGCAGTCGGACGGTTACAATGTGTACATGTATCTGGAAGACAGGCTGTACGACACGGAACACCTCTGCTGCCTGGCCCATGCGCGTGCCAAGTTCGTGTATGCCTACGAGCAGGGCGGTGACCTGAATGCGAAACAGATGCTGGAATACATCGGCTGGTTGTACGGTCAGGAAGACAGTTATCGTCAGTCCGGTCTGACAGCTGAAGAGATAACCCGACAACGGAACTCCCTGCGGACAAAGGAAGTCATCGGCCGCATGCGCAGTTTTCTGAATGTGCTGACTTCGGAGGGTCATCCTCCCCGTGGAGATCTGATGGAAAAGGCGGTCAATTACCTGAAGTACTTCTGGAATCAGCTGTTCGCCTACTTGAAAGACGGCCGCTACAGCATCGACAATACCATTGCGGAGCGTTTCATCCGTCCCTTGGCGGGTGAGCGGAAAAACTCGTTGTTCTTTGGCAGCAACCGTATGGCGAATGTGTCAGCCGCCTATCATACTTTGATATCCACTTGCCGGGCCAACGGTATCTCCGCTCTGGCTTATTTGAAGAAATTTTTCCGTGAGGTGGTCAAAGGCCGCAGGGATTATGAGAATCTGCTGCCGATGACCATCGGAATCAATACTAACAAACTTTAAAAATTAAGTCCGGTTTTTGAAAACTTTAAGAGGAAAGCTTCCCAAAGGGGCTTTCCCTATGGGGTACGTCAAAATTGGACGCTTACTGTTCATGTGTTACATGCAGATAATTTTGTTGAATGCCAGTTTGGGTTATCTGACAAATGGTTGAATCATGAAAAAGTTAATTCTTTTCTTTTGTGTCGTCGGGCTTTGTTCCTGTTCCCGTCAAACCGCTACCCATGTGTATACTTCTTTTGAAACAACGGATACGCTGGTCGCCCAGGTGCATTCCATCCCTCCTGTCATGCTGTATCCGAGGGAGGTGTTTCTGGACGGTCCTCGTCTGGTCGTTTTCAATGACAAGATGGATACCTGTTTTCAGGTGTTCGACCGTAACGATTTCCGGTATCTGTACAGTTTTGGTGTATTGGGTGAAGGGCCCGACGATTTTCAGTTGCCTGCAGGGCAATTTGCTGGCCAGCATGCGGGGAAAACTTTTGTGACAGATATGGACAAGTTGAAGTCCATCTCTTTTGAATCGGGAAAACCAGTCGTTTCCGTCCATCCGCTTCCTGTGCAGCGTAGCTATTACAACGGCTTGATGATGCTGGCCGATTCTCTGTACGTCTGTGAAGCCGACCACGAAGATTCCAAAGAATATCTTTTTATCCATCCGGACGGAAGTCAGGAGCTGAAAGTCGATTATCCGGAAACCGAAGAACGTTTCGGGAGTGTGTTGGCCCGTAATCAGGCGTATGGACGATTGGCCGCAGCCCGTCCTTCAGGGGAGTGTTTCGCCTCTTTCTATGTGTCCGACCGTCGTTTCCGCATCATCGACCGCTCCGGAAATATTCTGCATGACATCCTGTTGGACATTGCTCCCAGAGACCCGCAGATTCCTGTAGCATCTGATGAACGGCGGATTCATACGCTGTCAGTCTATGCAACACAGGACCATATCTATACATTGAACTTGGATATGAAGCCCGAAGAAATCTATAGCCGGAAGAGCCTTCCTTCCATTCAAGTATTTTCGTGGGAAGGAAAACCATTGGCGCAATGGTTCCTGGACCGTTTTGTCAGCTCGTTTGTGGTGGATGAGGACAGGCGGATCATCTATGGCGTGTTTGCCGAGAATGAGGCGGAAATATATACTTTTGGCTGGGGCGATGATTGAACGGATGGCATTTCCGGTATTATATTCCGGGTCGGATGTTTGGCGCTTTGTCTGTTTTTGCCTACCTTTGGTCTCTGTCTATAACAAAAATGGATGGAAACAAAAATACGCTATAACGATTTCCCGACTTTTCTGAAGCGGTTCTTCACTGGCAAGGTGCAGAAGATTTCAATCAATGCAGGATTCACGTGCCCCAACCGCGACGGGACGGTGGGCTACGGCGGATGCACGTACTGCAACAACCAGACGTTCAACCCGGAATACTGCCGTACGGAGAAACCGGTATCCGTACAGCTGGAGGAAGGGAAACGCTTCTTTGCACACAAGTATCCCGAAATGAAGTATCTGGCCTACTTCCAGGCCTACACCAACACCTATGGCGAGCTGGAGATGCTGAAGCGCAAGTACGAGGAGGCGCTGGCGGTGGACGACGTGGTGGGGCTGGTCATCGGTACGCGCCCCGACTGCATGCCCGACACCCTGCTGGACTACCTGGAAGCGTTGGCCCGGCGGACGTTCGTGCTGGTGGAGTATGGCATCGAGAGTACGCTGGACCGCACCCTGCACCGCATCAACCGCGGACACACGTGGCAGACGGCGGTGGATGCCGTGCAGCGTACGGCTGCCCGCGGGTTGCCCGTAGGCGGGCATGTCATCCTGGGGCTGCCCGGCGAGTCGCGCGAGGACATGCTGGGGCAGGCGGCGGATATCTCGCGTCTGCCTCTCGACACGTTGAAGCTGCACCAGCTGCAACTGATACGCGGCACCCGCATGGCCCGCGAGTACGAAGAACGGCCCGAAGACTTTCACCTGTTCAACGACGTGGACGAGTACATCGCGCTGGTGGTGGACTACATCCAGCGTCTGCGCCCCGACCTGGTGCTGGAACGCTTCGTGTCCCAGTCGCCCAAAGAACTGCTCCTCGCACCCGACTGGGGACTGAAAAACTACGAATTCAACCATCGTCTGCAAAAAAGAATGAAAGAACAGGATGCCTGGCAGGGAAAGTTGTATAATCCATAAAATAGTCGTACTTTTGCACCACGTATCAAGAATGGAATGAATCCAAATAAGACAATCAGTATATGGACCAAAAAACATTGATTAAAGGAAAAGTACATTATGTGGGTGTGAATGACCGCAACAAGCACCTCTTCGAAGGCATGTGGCCGCTGCCCTACGGTGTTTCTTACAACTCGTATCTGATAGATGACGACATCGTGGCGCTGGTCGACACCGTGGACGCCTGCTTCTTCGAGGCGTATCTGCGCAAGATACGCTGCATCATCGGCGACCGCCCCATCCAATACCTCATCATCAACCACATGGAACCCGACCATTCGGGATCCATCCGCCTCATCAAGCAACACTATCCCGACATCGTCATCGTGGGCAACAAGCAGACTTTCGGCATGATCGAAGGCTACTATGGCGTGACGGGCGAACGCTACGAGGTGAAGGACGGCGACTTCCTTGACCTGGGCCACCACAAGCTGCGCTTCTACCTGACACCGATGGTACACTGGCCCGAAACGATGATGACCTTCGACGAGACCGACGGCATCCTCTTCTCCGGTGACGGCTTCGGATGCTTCGGCACGCTGGACGGAGGATTCCTCGATACGCGCATCAACCTGGACAAGTATTGGGAAGAGATGGTGCGCTACTACGCCAATATCGTGGGCAAATACGGCAATCCCGTGCAGAAGGCACTGGCCAAGCTGGGACACCTGCCCATTACGGCTGTCTGCTCGACCCACGGACCGGTGTGGACGGAGAACATCGCCCGCGTGGTGGGCGTCTACGACCGCTTGAGCCGCTACGAGGCCGAGGAAGGCGTGGTCATTGCCTATGGCAGCATGTACGGCCATACGGAACAGATGGCCGAAGCCATTGCCGCCGAGCTGTCGGCACAGGGCATCAAGAACATCGTGATGCACAATGTGAGCAAAAGCAATCCGTCGTACATCCTGAAAGATATCTTCAAATATCGTGGCCTTATCGTGGGCAGCCCCACGTATTGCAACCAGATTTATCCCGAAGTGGAGTCGCTTCTCTCCAAGATACTGCTCCGCGAAGTGAAGGGACGCTATCTGGGATGGTTCGGCTCGTTCACCTGGGCCGGAGCTGCCGTGAAGCGTATGGCCGAGTTTGCCGAGAAGAGCAAGCTGGAAATCGTGGGCGACCCTGTGGAGATGAAGCAGGCCATGAAGGAGATTACCTACGAGCAGTGCGAGCACCTGGCCCGTGCCATGGCCGACCGCCTGAAGAAGGACCGGGAATAAGCGGTTAACGGTTAGTGGTTAGCGGTTAGTAACCATCCGGACGGACATTTACCATTGACCATTCATCATTCACCATTACTATTATTACTAACCTTATAAATTGATCAGACATGAGACTAATCATTCAGCCGGATTACCAATCCGTATCGAAGTGGGCAGCTCACTATGTAGCTGCAAAAATCAAGGCTGCCAATCCTACAGCAGAAAAACCCTTTGTACTGGGATGCCCCACCGGTTCTTCTCCCCTGGGGATGTACAAGGAACTGATTGACCTGAACAAGAAAGGACTGGTATCCTTCCAGAATGTCGTTACCTTCAACATGGACGAATATGTCGGTCTGCCGAAGGAGCATCCCGAAAGCTACTACTCCTTCATGTGGAACAACTTCTTCAGCCACATCGACATCAAACCGGAGAATACCAACATTCTGAACGGCAACGCTGCCGACCTCGACGCTGAATGCGCCCGCTACGAAGAGAAGATCAAGTCGTACGGCGGCATCGACCTCTTCATGGGGGGTATCGGCCCCGACGGACATATTGCCTTCAACGAGCCGGGTTCTTCCCTGTCGTCGCGTACCCGCCAGAAGACGCTGACGACGGACACCATCATCGCCAACTCCCGTTTCTTCGACAACGACGTGAACAAGGTGCCCAAGACGGCTCTGACCGTAGGCGTAGGTACGGTGCTCAGCGCACGTGAAGTGATGATCATTGTCAACGGACACAACAAGGCACGCGCCCTGTATCATGCCGTAGAGGGTCCTGTGATGCAGATGTGGACCATCAGCGCTCTGCAGATGCACGAGAAGGGCATCATCATCTGCGACGATGCCGCTACCGACGAACTGAAGGTGGGTACGTACCGCTACTTCAAGGACATCGAGGCCGACCATCTGGATCCCGAGTCGCTGCTGAAGTAAAACTATTTAAATGGAGAATGAAGAATTAAGAATGAAGAATTTCCAAGCGTACGGAATAATTCTTCATTCGGAAGCAGAGCTTCCATTCTTCATTCTTCATTTTTTTATCCTTCCTCCAGCCATCCGGCTCCCTGGCGTACAATCTCCGCTTCGCTCTGCGTGCAATCCACTACCGTAGAACCTTCCGTGCCTCCGATGCCTCCGTCGATGACGAGGTCCACTTGGTCGCCCCATTTTTCGTCAATCAGTTCGGGGTCGGTGACGTACTCGATGTCGTCGTGCTCCTCATGAGGCAGGGTGGTGGTCATGATGGGAGCGTCCAGTAGGCGGGCTATCTCCTGGATGATGGGATTGTCGGGCATGCGGATACCTACCTCCTTGCGGTTGCGGAAGATTTTGGGCAGGCGCGTGGTGCCGTTCAGGATGAAGGTGAACGGGCCGGGCAGGTTGCGCTTCATCAGCTTGAAGGTGGCGTTGTCCACCTTGGCATACTCACTGATGCTGCTCAGGTCGTAGCAGATGATGGAGAGGTTGTTCTTCTTGGGGTCGATGCCCTTCAGGCGGCAGATGCGCTCGATGGCACGTTCCTTCAGCCCGTGGCACCCGATGGCATACATCGTGTCGGTGGGGTAGATGATGAGGCCGCCGTCGTTCAGCAGGTCGACCACGCGCTGCAGGTCGGCGGGGTTGTTGTTCTTGTTGTAAAGTTTCAGAAGCATGGCATTTCAGGGGCTTGGTTTCCGCAAAAATACGGATTTTTTTCCTTGCCTGTGCCTATTCCTTCCGCATTTCCTTGTCCAGCTTCTTGATTTTCTTCCATGCCTCCTTGAACTTGGGGCAGAGGGCCACGGCCTTCTCGTAGTTGCGCAGGGCGGCTTCCTTCATGTCGTGCTTCAGGCACTCGTCGCCCATGTTGATGTATTCGCGGGCATATTTCACGAGAGTCTTCTCCTTTTCGAGGGCGGCGGCACGCAGGGCACGGTTCTCTTCGCGCAGGCGGTTGATGACGTTCAGCTTGCGGCGGATGAGGCGCTGGGCGGCGGGTCGCTCGATGTCGTAGCGTGAGTGGATGGCTTTAAAGAAGGCCGTGAGGAAGGTGTCGAAGTCGCCCTGGTCAAAAGCCTTGGCCGCGGAGGCATATTGCACGTCGGCCTGCGCCTGCTTCAGGGCGCGGTCGATGGCCTGGCGGTTGTTGAAGCGTTCGGCAAACTGTACGATTTCGGGGCGGACGAAGACGTCGGCACGGCTGACGGGCTTTCTCAGGCGGATGCCTTCGAGCGAGGTGCAGCGGCTCAGGGCCACGTAGGTCTGCCCGCCCGCAAAGACACCGCCCGTGAAGTCGATGACCACGCGGCTAAATGTCAGTCCCTGGCTCTTGTGGACAGTGATGGCCCACGCCAGACGGACGGGAAACTGGGTAAACGTGCCCAGTTCTTCTTCCTCGATCTGCTTCTTCTCTTCGTTGTAGGTGTAGCGGATGTTGCGCCACGTCTCGCGGCGTACGTCGCAGGCACGGCCGTCGTCGGTGGTGATGTAGAGCGTCTCGCCGTCGAGGTCGAAGCCGCTCACCACACCGATGGTGCCGTTCACCCAGCGGCGTTCATAGTCGTTCTTGATGAAGATGACCTGTGCGCCGGGCTTCAGCACCAGTTCCTGCGAGGTGGGCAGGCTGCTTTCGGGAAAGTCGCCATGCACTTCGCCGAGGAAGCTTTCGGGCTGGCCGGGCAGCTCCTTGAGGCGGCGCTCGTTGATGTAGTCCACGTTGTCGCGGCGGGTGGCCAGGGTGATGTAGAGGTCGTCGGCATCGGCGGGTTCGGCAGCCGTGGTGTAGCGCGTGTTGAGCAGTTGGAGGTCGGCGGCACCGGCGGTGTTGTTGCGGATGTGGTCCAGCACGCCGATGAACTGCGGGTCGCTCTGGCGGTATACCTTCTGCAATTCAACCGACACCAGCTCTATCTGGCTGAAGACACGGGCCGAGAAGAAGTAGGGCGTGGGGTAGAAGCGGTTCAGGATGTCGCGCTCGTCGGCCTTCACCACAGGCTCCAGCTGGAAGACATCGCCCACGAGCAGCAGTTGCTTGCCGCCGAAGGGTTCGCGCAGGTTGTGGCTGTAGACGCGCAGGATGCGGTCGACGGCGTCGATGATGTCGGCCCGCACCATCGAAATCTCGTCGATGATGACCAGCTCCAGCTCCTCGAGCAGCTTGCGGTGGGTCTTGGTGTATTTGAAGAACTCATGGATGCGTCCCTTTTGCAAGCTCAGGTTGGGGTCGTCGGGCAACAGGGGGTGGAAGGGCAGCTTGAAGAAGCTGTGCAGGGTGCTTCCGCCCGCGTTGATGGCGGCGATGCCTGTGGGGGCCAGCACGACGTGCTTCTTGCGCACGTTGTCGTAGACGTAGCGCAGGAAGGTCGATTTGCCCGTGCCGGCCTTCCCCGTCAGGAAGAGCGACTGGCGGGTGTACTTCACGAGGTTCAGGGCATCCTGAAACTCACGGTTGCTGGTGTCGGGGAGGAAGGAGGGCAAGTTGTCAGCGGTTAGTGGTTAGCGGTTAGTGGTTAGTATGTAGTGGTTAGTTACTAATCGTTAATCACTAACCGCTAACCACTTCATTATGCCTTTGGCAATTCCGTCCTCGTCCACCGTGTCGGTGACGTAGCGGGCGGCGGCCTTCACTTCGTCGCGGGCGTTGCCCATGGCGATGCCGATGCCCGCGTGGCGCAGCATGGGGATGTCGTTGCCTCCGTCGCCGAAGGCAAGGGTGTCCTCGAGGCGGATGCCGAAGTGACGGATGATTTCGTCCATGCCGCGCTGCTTGGTATTGCCGCAGGCGGTGACGTCGACAAAGGCCGGATGCCAGCGGCCCATCTCGCAACAGGAGAGCGATGGCAGCACTTCCGCTTCCTGCGCTTCGTCGAGAAAGGGTGTCAGCTGGAAGATTTCCTTGTCGTCGATGGCTTCGTGGAGGGGCGTGTCGGGGATGGGGACGGTCACTTTGAGGTGCTCGTAGAAGATCTGGCGCACGCGGTCGTCGGGCTGGCAGACGCAGATGCCGTGTTCGCCCACCACGATGCAGGGAATGTGGCGATGGGCGCAGTAGCCGGTAAGCGTGCGGACGTCCTCGGTCGGTATGGCGCTTTTGTAGATCACCTTATCGCCCACAAAGCAGTAGGCTCCGTTCATGGTGACGTAGCCGTCTATCAGCCCCCGACTCTGCAGGGCGCCGAGGTTGGTGATGATGACGCGCGGGCGGCCGGTGGCGATGAAGATGCGGTGGCCCCGGGCCTTGGCGGCAGCCAGTGCCTCGACGGCCGAGGCGGGTATTTCGTGGGTGCGGAAGCTGACGAGCGTTCCGTCGATGTCGAAAAACAGAGCTTTGGTCATACGTTCATTTCTTTACGGGGGACAAAATTAAAGATTTTAGGTGGAATATTCGGTTGCATTCTTGTCCCTTTTTCGGGAAATGGCAAAGATATTTTGTACATTTGTCGCCCCTAACCAATAACTATTCTTTTCTTATGGACAAACATTCTTTGAAAGACTGGCTGGTGGCCGTGCGCCCCTGGTCGTTTCCCGCTTCGGCGATGCCTGTGGCGGTGACGCTGGCCTACCTGTACTGGATGCAGCAAGACGTGAACTGGACGAACGGTGTGTGGGCACTGCTCAACATCATTGTGTTTCATGCCGCAGGCAATACGTGGAGCGACTACTTCGACTACAAGCACCACGTGGACCGCGAAGATACCCACGGCGTGTGTACGCTGACGAGCGGCCTCTTCCGCCCGCAGGAGATCTTCCGCCTGTCGCTCTCGCTGCTTGTGGTGGCGCTGGCGGCAGGCATCGGACTGCTGGTTCGTACGGGCCTTCCTTTATTATATATAGGTATAGGCGGAGCGGCCTGCACGCTGCTCTATCCGGCGCTGAAGTACCGCGCGCTGGGCGATGTGGTCATTTTCGTGGCCTATGCTCTGCTGCCCATGCTGGGTACGGCCTATGTGGCCACGGGCCGGGCAGACTGGTCGACAATGTGGGTGGGCGTCCCTGTGGGGCTCATCACGGTGGCCATCCTGCATGCCAACAATACGCGCGACATGGAGACCGACGTGCGGGCCGACATCCACACCCTGGCCATGACGCTGGGCGGACGCGCTTCGATGCTCCTCTATTGTGCCGAGGTGCTCTTCCCCTTCGGTTGGGTGGCCGGATGTGCCGCAGGCGGTGTGTTCCCCTGGTGGACGATGCTGGTGTGGCTGTCCCTGGTGCCGGCGCTGGGCAATGTGCGGCTGATGGGCCAATACTCCGTGGCGGGCATGGAGGGCATCTCGCGCCTCGACGAGCTGACGGCCAAGCTACAGCTGCTGTTCAGCCTGCTTTTGGTATTGTCGTTCGTGTTGGCCCGTGTGTTGTCATGAAGAAGCTGGTGTTTCCCATCCTGTTGGCCGCCGTGCTGTGGGCGGTGATGTTCTCGCCCCTGACGGCGCCGCATGTCAACTTCTGGCTGATGATGACCCTCTCGGCCCTGACCCTCTCCGTGCTGTCGCTCCGCCTGGATGCCGGGTGGCGGCGCGAGGCGGACGGCGGCTGGAAGGACCTGCTGCTGGGTGTGGGCATCGCTGCCGTGCTGTGGGGTGTCTTCTGGACGGGCGACAAGGTGTCGTCGTGGCTTTTCGACTTTGCCCGTCCGCAGGTCAATCTGATTTATGGCATGAAGGCGGGCGAGTCGCCCTGGCTGCTTGCCGTCCTGATGCTGGTACTGATCGGTCCGGCCGAGGAAATCTTCTGGCGGGGCTACGTCCAGCGCGCGCTCTCCCGCCGTTGGAGTCCCGATGCGGGCTTCGTGGTGACGACCTTGATCTATGCGCTGGTGCATGCCGCTTCGTGCAACTTCATGCTGGTGATGGCTGCGCTGGTAGCCGGCGTGGTGTGGGGCGGCCTTTACCGTCTCTGTCCGCAGCGCATGTGGGCCATCATCGTGTCCCATGCCGTGTGGGATGCGGCGGTGTTCATCTGGTTTCCCATCTGATGAAGTGTGGCAGAAAGTTTTATAAATGTTTTCAGGCGTTTTTCAGGTACTACCTGAAGACCTTTCAGTCCCTGCCTGAAGACCCTTCAGTCCATACCTGAAGACCCTTCAGTCCATACCTGAAGACCTTTCAGGTCAGGCCTGAAGACCTTTCAGGTTTTCGGGAAATGTGACCTGAAAAAATGAGTGCTGATTATCAGGTTATTAATATAAATATGAACAGAAGGTACTGCTTGTGCGGCACCCGATAAAAAGAGTTGGAAAATGATTTACAATTTTGACGAAGTGATTGACCGTCGCGGCACCGATTCGGTGAAGTGGGACGGCATGAAGAGTGTATGGGGACGCGACGACCTGACGGCCATGTGGGTGGCCGACATGGACTTCCGCACGCCGCCTTTTGTGATGGAGGCCCTGCGCCGCAGGCTGGACCACGAGGTGCTGGGCTATACGTCGGCCTGCGAGGGCTGGGACACCACCATCTGCCGCTGGGTGCAGAAGCGTCACCAGTGGGACGTGCGACCCGAGTGGCTGACGTTCGTGCCGGGCATCGTGCGCGGACAGGCCTTTGCCCTGCTGTGCTTCACGCAGCCGGACGACAAGGTGCTGGTGATGACTCCTGTCTATCATCCCTTCTTCCTCGTCACCGAACGCCTGAAGCGTGAAGCGGTGCGTTCGCCGCTCGACCTGCGCGACGGGCACTACCACATCGACTTCGACCGCCTGCGCCGCGACGTGCAGGGCTGCCGTGCACTCATCCTCTGCAATCCTCATAACCCCGGCGGACGTGTGTGGACGGTGGACGAACTTCGTCAGATTGCTGACATCTGCAAGGAAAGCGATACGCTGGTCATCTCCGACGAAATCCATGCTGACCTCACCCTGTCCCCCTACAAGCATCATCCCTTTGCCTCGGTGAGCGAAGCGGCTGCCTCCAATTGCGTCACCTTCATGGCACCTAGCAAGACATTCAACATGCCCGGTGTGCAGAGCTCCTTTGCCATTGTGCCGGATGACGGTCTGCGTGCGCGCTTCAACGAATTTATGGAGGCAGGTGAGTTCTGCGAGGGACATCTCTTCGCCTACATTGGTTGCAAGGCTGCTTTCGAACACGGAGAGGAGTGGCTGGAGCAGATGTTGGCCTACATTCAGGGCAATATCGACTTTACCGAGGCTTATCTGAAGGAACACATTCCTTCCATCGGCATGATACGTCCGCAGGCTTCCTATCTCATATTCCTTGATTGCCGTGCCTTGGGGCTCAGTCAGGAGGAACTGGAGCATCTGTTTGCCGATAAGGCCCGTCTGGCACTGAACTCGGGTACCATGTTTGGTGAACCCGGCCGAGGTTTCATGAGACTTAACGTAGGTTGTCCGCACGAGCAGCTCCGCAAGGCTCTGCAACAACTGGAGATGGCCGTGAATATGCGATAAAAATGTGGAGTAAGATGAAATACAAGGTTTATCTTTTCGACTTTGACTATACGCTGGCCGACTCGTCGCGGGGCATCGTCATGTGCTATCGCCGTGTGCTGGACCGCCATGGCTATACCTCGCCGACGGACGACGACATCAGGCGCACCATCGGCAAGACGCTGGAAGACTCCTTTGCCCTGCTGACGGGTGTGACCGATGCCGGCCGCCTGGCCGAGTTCCGCCGTCAGTATGTGAAGGAAGCCGACGGCTGCATGACGGCCAACACGGTGCTCTTCCCTGAGACGGCCGGTGTGCTCCGCCGCCTGAAGGCCGCCGGGGCGAGGGTGGGTATCATCTCCACCAAGTACCGCTACCGCATCCGCGAACTGCTCGTGGCCCGGGGACTGGACGATGTGTTCGACATCATCGTGGGCGGCGAGGACGTGTCGGCCGCCAAGCCTTCGCCCGAGGGAGTGCTGATGGCGTTGGACCGCCTGCAGGTCTCCCGCGAAGAGGTGCTCTATGTGGGCGACAGTGCGGTCGATGCCGAGACGGCCCGGGCGGCAGGCGTCAGCTTCGCTGGCGTGACCCACGGCGTGACCACGGCCGAAGAGCTGTCCGCCTATCCCCACCGGCTGGTCATGGACAGCCTGGAGTCTCTGCTGCCCGATGCCGGGACGGCGGAAAAATAAATAATGTTAAGAGACGTTTCGCTGCCCGTCCGGTCTCGTACATCTTCTTTACTTTTGCATCCGACAAGAGTGTAAAACACGAAGGAGAGTATGCGTAAGATAGGTATTGATGTAGGTTCGACGACGGTGAAGGTCGTCGCGTTGGACGAGCAGGGAAGTGTATGTTTTTCAAGGTATAAAAGACACCATGCCAGAGCCCGTGAGGTTGTTGCAGATATGCTTGGCGAGCTGTTGCAGGAGCAGGGCGATGTGGAGGCCTGTGCGTGCATTACCGGTTCGGTAGGCATGGGTATGTCCGAGCGTCACTCAATCCCTTTCATTCAGGAAGTGGTGGCCGCCACGAAGGCTATCCAGCAGGATTATCCGCAGGTAGCGTCCATGATCGACATCGGAGGAGAGGATGCCAAGATTGTCTTCTTCGAACACGGCGAAGCGGCCGATCTGCGCATGAACGGCAACTGTGCCGGAGGGACAGGGGCGTTCATCGACCAGATGGCCGTCATTCTGGGTACCGATGTCGACGAACTCAACCGGCTGGCCTTGAAGGCCGGGCGTATCTATCCGATCGCTTCGCGTTGTGGAGTCTTTTGCAAGACCGATATCCAGAATCTGGTGGCCAGGAACGTCAGCCGTGAAGACATCGCGGCCTCCATCTTCCATGCCGTGGCCGTCCAGACGGTGATGACGCTGGCCCATGGATGGGACATCAAGGCGCCGGTCCTGTTCTGCGGTGGTCCGCTGACCTTCATCCCTGCGCTTCGCAAGGCTTTTGCCGAATACCTCCATCTGCGCGAGGACGAAATGGTGCTTCCGGCCAACGGTACCTTGCTGCCTGCTACGGGGGCTGCCTTGTCGCGGGGAGAGGAAAACGAAACCTTCAAATTGTCGGCCCTGATAGCCCGGCTGTCCGAAGCGTCTGCGGCGGCAGACCATCCTTGCGGCCTGAAGCCTGTATTCTCCAGTGCCGGTGACTATGCCGTCTGGGAGAAGCGCATCTCTTCCCATCGCATCGGTCGGGCTTCCTTGCGTGAGGGAGTCCAGGACGTGTTCCTGGGCATTGACTCGGGTTCGACGACCACAAAGATTGTTGTGATTGATTCGGATGGCAATCTCTTGTTTACCTATTATAAACCTAATGGCGGGCATGCCATCGAGACGGTAGCCAACGGTTTGGCCTTGCTCAAGGACCGGTGCCGTGAGCAGGGTGCCGTCTTGAATATCAAGGGCAGTTGTTCCACCGGCTATGGTGAAGACCTGATAAAGGCCGCTTTCCAGCTGGATGCCGGCATCGTGGAGACCATTGCCCATTACGTGGCCGCCCACTACCTGGACCGGGATGTCTCCTTCATCCTCGACATTGGCGGCCAGGACATGAAGGCCATCTTTGTGGACAACGGCATCATCAACCGCATCGAAATCAACGAAGCCTGTTCGTCGGGGTGCGGTTCGTTCATCGAGACGTTTGCCAATACTCTGGGCTATACGGCGCGCGACTTTGCTTCGGCGGCGTGCCGTTCCGCCCGTCCTTGCGACCTGGGTTCGCGGTGCACCGTGTTCATGAACTCCAAGGTGAAGCAGGTGCTCCGCGAAGGGGCGACGGTAGACGACATCGCTGCCGGTCTGGCCTATTCGGTCGTGAAGAACTGTCTCTACAGGGTGCTGAAACTAAAGGATGTCTCCGAGTTGGGACGGCACATCGTGGTGCAGGGCGGAACCATGCGCAACGACGCGGTGGTCCGTGCGCTCGAACTGCTGACAGGTGCTGAGGTCATCCGGTGCGACATCCCCGAGCTGATGGGGGCCTTCGGCTGCGCCCTGTATGCCCGCCGGTATGGAAAGCGGGAAGTGTCGCTGGACGACATCCTGTCGCAGGCCGATTATTCGACGCACGAACTCCATTGCCGGGGGTGCAACAATCAGTGTCAGGTGTTCCGTTACCGCTTTGCCAACGGCAAGGACTATTATTCGGGCAACCGGTGCGAGAAGGTGTTTACCAATGGAGCCAAGGAAGAGCCGGGCGCGAATGCCTATCACTTCAAGAACGATCTGCTTTTCGGCCGTGCGGCCCGGCAGGTGGAGCATCCTGTGCTGACCCTGGGCATCTCGCGCAGCCTGAACATGTACGAGAACTTCCCTTTCTGGCACACGCTGTTCACCGCTTGCGGCATACAGGTATGCCTGTCCGACGATTCGGACTTCAAGGCCTATGAACGGAGTGCGCGCATGGTGATGTCCGACAACATCTGTTTCCCGGCCAAGCTGGTGCATGCCCATGTGCAGAACCTGATGGACCGCGGAGTAGACCGTATCTTCCTGCCTTTCGTCATTTTTGAACGGAAAGGGAACGAGCAGAACAGTTACAACTGCCCGGTTGTGACCGGCTATTCGGAGGTCATCAAGAGCGTGCAGGGCACGGGTATCCCCATCGATTCGCCCGCCATCTCGTTCAAGGATCCCAAGCTGCTGTACAGGCAATGCCTCAACTATCTGAAAGGGTTGGGAGTAGGGGAGGCAGTCGTCAAGGAGGCTTTCGCCAGGGCGATGGACGAGCAGGAGGCTTTCGGACATTCGCTGGCCGAACATGACAGGCATTTGTTGGAAGAGAGCCGCCGGAAGGGCCGTCGGACGGTGCTGCTGGCCGGTCGTCCGTATCACACGGACATGCTGATCCAGCACAAGATATCGGATATCCTTGCGGAGATGGGCATTGATGTGATTACCGATGATATCGTCCGCGATCAGGCCACGCAGGTGGAAGGTGATGTGCATTTCCTGCCGCAATGGTCCTATCCGAACCGCATTCTGAAGGCGGCCCAGTGGTGTGCAGCCCAGGGCAGTGATGTGCAGTTTGTTGAAATGACTTCCTTCGGCTGTGGTCCCGATGCATTTCTGGTCGACGAGGTTCGTGATATCCTGATACGCAGCGGCAAGCCGTTCACCCTGCTCAAGCTGGACGACATCAACAATGTCGGTTCGATGAAGCTGAGGGTCCGTTCGCTCATAGAGAGCATGAAGTTGTCCGGAGAACGTCAGGTTCCTCCTCGGAAGAGGGAGGAAGGCGGAGAGGCGGCTTCGGTCAGCTACCATGACCTGCGTACCAAGAAAATACTGGTACCATACTTCACTCCATTCATTTCACCGCTGATTCCTGCCTTCATGCGTTTGGCGGGGTATGATGTCGACAATCTGCCCCTCAGCAATATGGATTCCTGTGAATGGGGACTGAAGTATGCCAACAACGAAGTGTGCTATCCCGCCACGCTGATTGTGGGCGACGTCGTCAAGGCTTTCAAGAGTGGCAAATATGATCCGAAACAGACGATTGTGGCCATGACGCAGACCGGAGGCCAGTGTAGGGCCAGCAATTATATCTCGCTGATCAAGAAGGCGCTGGAAGAGGCCGGCTATCCGTCGGTTCCTGTTATTTCGCTTACCTTCGGAAGTTCGTTGGACAGCCGGCAGCCGAGTTTCCGTGTCAATTGGGTGAAAATGTTGCCGGTTGCCTTGCGTACCATTTTATACAGCGACTGCATTTCGAAGTTCTATTATGCCGCCGTCGTCCGTGAAAAGGAAGCGGGTCAGGCAGCCCGTTTGCGCGACCGTTACTTGCAGGAAGGGGAGGAACTGATATTGAAGTATCAGACGAAGGACCTGTTGGGCCGCTTGTCGGAGGCTGCCCGCCAGTTCAACGACATTTGCCGGGAGTTGGATTGCCCGAAGGTGGGCGTTGTGGGAGAGATATTCCTGAAGTTCAATCCCTTTGCCCAAAAGAATGTCATTGAGTGGCTGACGGAGCAGGGAATAGAGGTGGTTCCTTCGGTACTTGCCGACTTCTTCATGCAGAACTTTGTGAACAGGAAGGTCCGGGTGGAGTCGTGCATCCAGCAACAGTTCCTGCCCGATTTTGTCTATAAGCTTGCCTATAAGATGGTGGGCTGTCAGATTGAAAAGTTCAACAAAGTGGGAAGTGAGTTCCGCTATTTCAATCCGTTCAAGGATATTTTTGAGGAGGCTGATGAGGCCAAGAAGGTTATTTCCTTGAATGCCCAGTTTGGCGAGGGTTGGCTGCTTCCGGCTGAAATCCTGTCGTATGCCCGTCAGGGGATATACAATGTCGTCAGTTTGCAGCCTTTCGGGTGCATTGCCAACCATATTGTGTCCAAAGGCATCGAAAAACGGATCAAGTCTGTTATTCCCGAACTGAATATGCTTTCTTTGGACTTTGACAGCGGAGTCAGTGACGTGAACATCACCAACCGTCTGTTGTTGTTCATAGACCATTTAAAATAGAAGACTCATCTCTGTTAAGTCTCTGAGAAATGTATTACTGGCAGAGTGGAATTCGGATGTTGTCAGTCAGAGGATTCATTTGTTGGAGTTGGAAGAGATGGAATGAAATAAAGGAGTAAAGAAATGTGGAAATATTATGCTTTGTTGTCGGCTTTCTTTGCGGCTTTGACGGCAGTCTTTGCCAAGATTGGTGTAAAGGATATCAATCCCGATTTGGCTACGGCCATCCGAACGACTGTTATTTTGATAATAACGTGGGGTATTGTCTGTTGTGAACGTCAGATAGCCAGTATCAGGGAAGTGAGTACCCATACGTGGTTGTTCCTTGTATTGTCGGGAGTGGCTACTGGCCTGTCTTGGCTTTTCTATTTCAAGGCTTTGCAGACGGGTGATGTTTCGCGTGTAGCTCCTGTTGACAAGTTGAGTGTAGTGATGACCATTTGCCTCTCCTTTCTGTTTCTGAAAGAGCCTACCACTCCTCGGGTCATCATTGGAGCGCTATTCATTACTTGTGGAAGCATTCTTATGCTTTTAAAATAAATGAGAGGTTTTTGCAAAAAAGAAACCCATTGGATTTTGTGTTCCAATGGGCTTTTTCATTTGAGTGGTGTCACCAGGAATCGAACCGGGGACACAAGGATTTTCAGTCCTTTGCTCTACCAACTGAGCTATGACACCATCGCTGTTAGTTTGCGGTTGCAAAGGTAGTGAAAGTTTTGGACTGTGCAAGGGCTTTGAAAATAAAAAAGCACGGATAGAAGGCTACTTGCCTTACTATCAGTGCTTTTGTGCGATGAAAAAAAATGAGTTTTATTTTTCTTCTTCTGCTGTTGCTTCGGTGGCAGACGAATACGTCAGGTTGCCGCCGTCTTTCAAAGGGTTCCATCCCTGGGCCTTCAGTTCGAATTCCTGGCCGTCTCGGGTAATGAGGGCGCAGCCCAGCTCGGGCTTGGTGATATGGCCAATCAGCTTGACACCTTCCATTTCTGAAACCTTTTCATGGTCGGCAATGGGGACGGTGAACAGCAGTTCGTAGTCTTCGCCACCGTTCAGGGCACAGGTCGTGAGGTTCATGTTGAACTCTTCGGCCATAACAGCTGTCTGATAGTCGATGGGGATGTGCTCTTCGTAGACGCGGCAACCTACCTTGCTCTGCGAGCAGATGTGCATCAGTTCGGAGGAGAGGCCGTCGGAGATATCCATCATGGCTGTGGGCTGTACGCCGGCTTCACGTAGCCGCTCGATGATGTCCTTGCGGGCTTCGGGCTTGAGCTGGCGTTCCAGCAGATATTCCTTGCCGGCAAAGTCGGGCTGTACGTCTTTGTCGGTACCTTTCAGTACGGCTTTCTCGCGCTCCAGCAGCTGGAGGCCCATGTAGGCGGCACCCAGGTCGCCACTGACGCATATCAGGTCGGTCTCCTTGGCGCCGTTGCGATAGACGACTTTGCCCTTCTCTCCTTCACCGATGCAGGTGATGCTGATGGTGAGACCTGTGTAGGACGAGCAGGTGTCGCCGCCTACGATGTCGACGTTGTAGGATTCGCAAGCCAAGCGGATGCCGGCATACAGTTCCTCCATGTCTTCCACACAGAAGCGTTTGGACAGACCCAGCGAGACGGTAATCTGTTTGGGAGTGCCGTTCATGGCGTAGATGTCGGAGAAGTTGACCACGGCGGCCTTGTAGCCCAGGTGTTTCAGAGGCACGTAGGTCAGGTCGAAGTGTACGCCTTCGAGCAGGAGGTCGGTGGTGACCAGCACTTCCTTGTCGGCAGGATAGGAGAGTACGGCGGCATCGTCGCCGATACCGTAGCGGGTCGATTCGTTTCGGGGTTGGATGCCCTCGGTCAGATGGTTTATGAGGCCAAACTCGCCGAGGGTTGCTATTTCTGTTCTCATTTTTACTTGTTTATATATAAGTATAGTTCGTCTCAGGCACGGTTGATGAGTTCGCGCATGATTTCCGTCATGCGGGGCTGGGCGGCGTCGGCTGCCTTCTGCACCTCTTCGTGCGACACTTCTACAATCTTGCCTTCCACTCCCAAGTCGGTGATGACTGATACGCCGAAGACCTTGATGCCGCAATGGTTGGCCACGATGACTTCGGGCACGGTAGACATGCCGACGGCATCGGCTCCCAAGATGTGGAAGAGCTTGTATTCGGCAGGCGTTTCAAACGTCGGGCCTTGTGTACCCAGATAGACGCCGTGCTGCACCTTGATGCCTTTTTCGGCGGCAATGGCGTCGGCCTTGCGGATGAGCTCTTTGTCATACGCTTCGCTCATGTCCGGAAAGCGTGGACCGTAGGGGATGTTTTTGCCGCGCAAGGGATGTTCGGGGAAGTAGTTGATGTGGTCGGTAATGATCATCAGGTCGCCGATTTCGAAGGCAGGGTTGGTGCCCCCGCTGGCGTTGGATACAAACAGGGTCTTGATGCCCAGTTCGCGCATGACGCGGACGGGGAAGGTCACTTCCTTCATCGAATAGCCCTCGTAGTAGTGGAAACGGCCTTGCATGGCCATGATGTCCTTGCCGCCCAGCTTGCCGAAGATGAGCTTGCCGCTGTGTCCCTCGACGGTCGAGAGGGGGAAGTTGGGGATGTCCTGGTACTTTATTTCATACTTTTCGGTGATTTCGCCGGCCAGGCTTCCCAAGCCGGTGCCAAGGATGATGGCGGTTTCGGGATGTGTGTGCATCTTACTCTTGAGGTAAGCTGCCGTTTCTTGAATTTTTTCTAACATAGCCAATAATGTTTTGGTTAAAGGATTCTTGTTGGTTGAACAGAAATTCTACTTCGATGGGGATGACATGGATGTAGGGCTTCAAGTCTTCGCTGAGCGAGGGATGGGACTTGAGCCTGGCACCGTCTTTCTCAGTCGTGATGATGAGGCGCTTGCATCCTTCCATCTGTGAGAATTCTTCCTCGATGAGTTGCAGGTCTTTGTCGCTGAAGTCGTGGTGGTCGGCAAAGGGGAGCAGCTTGACTTGGCGGGCATAGAGCTGCACTTCTTCCACCAAAGGCTGGGGTGAAGCGATGCCCGTGACGAGCAGGACGCATTCTTCTCCGCTCAGTACGCTGGATATGGGTTGCCCCTCTGCTTCCTGCGGAAACAGGGGGACGGGCATACCATAGCGTATGCGTGTGAAGTATAGCTGCTGGTAGGGGTACAGGCCCAGCTGCTTTTCCGTGATGTTGAAGTCGATGGGCTTCATGTCCTGCGGACACTTGGTCACGATGACTATCTGGGCACGGTCTTTGCCCGAAACGCTTTCGCGCAGGCGGCCGGCCGGCAACAGGCAGTCTTCGGTGAACAGGCGTCTGTAGTCGGTCAGCAGGATGTTCAGGCCGGCCTTGACGTAGCGGTGCTGGAAGGCATCGTCCAGCAGGATGACATCGGTCGGCGGGTGGTCGAGTTGCAGAAGTCTGGCAATGCCTTCACGACGGTCGGCATCGACGGCGATGCATGCCTGGGGAAATTTCTGCTTCATCTGGCAGGGCTCGTCGCCTATCTGTGAGGCAGTGCTGGAAGCGTCTGCCAACAGATAACCGCGGGTCTTGCGCTTGTAGCCGCGGCTCAGCACGGATACCTGCATGCCTGCCTGCTGGAGGAGGCGTATCAGGTATTCGGTGTGGGGCGTCTTGCCCGTGCCGCCCACGGCCAGGTTGCCGATGCAGATGACAGGCGCCTGGAAGCTCTCCGACGGGAGGATGCCCCAGTCGAAGAACTTGTTGCGCAGCCAGACAGCTCCCCCATATATCCACGACAGGGGGAGGAGCCAGCGATGTATCTGTACGGATGTCTCTGTCATCTGTCTTTGTATTCAGCGTTATTGTATGTTCAGCTCGAAAGGCAGGCGTGCCTGGATGCGGTCGCGCTTGTCGAAGTTGTCCAGGATGCTGAACTGGCGGTAGAGCTCACTGGCCTTTCCGCCCAGCAGGTGTGACTTGATATAGGTGCCCGGATTGGTGCTCATCAGCATTTCGAGGAATGTCTGCTTGGCCGGATAGGATACAGCGGTATAGGCGTCGATGCCGGCCTTCTGGCAGGCAATCTCCAAGGCACGGTCCAGTCCACCCAGCTCGTCGACCAGGCCCAGCTCCTTGGCGGTGCTGCCTGTCCATACGCGGCCTTGGGCAATCTTGTCCAGCTCTTCCTTGGCGATGCCGCGGCCTTCGGAGCAGCGGGTCAGGAAGAGGTCATAGCCCTGGTTCACCATCTTCTGCATCAGGGTCTTCTCGCCTTCGTTCATGGGGCGGCCCGTGGCGCCGAAGTCGGCGTATTCGTTGGTTTTTACCACGTCGAAGTCAAGGCCTATCTTGTCGGTCAGCCCTTTCACGTTGGGGAACATGCCGAAGATGCCGATGGAGCCCGTCAGCGTAGTGGGCTCGGCCACGATGGTATCGGCGTTGCACGACAGGTAGTATCCGCCCGAAGCGGCATATTCGCCCATGGAGACGATGACAGGTTTCTCTTTCTTCAGCTGGCTGACGGCATACCACAGCTGCTCGGAGCCGTAGGCGCTGCCGCCGGGGGAGTTGACGCGAAGCACGACGGCCTTCACGTCGTCGTTCTCCTGCAGGCGGCGCAGGTCGCGGATAACCTGGGAGGGGATGATGGTGGGCTGGTCGCTGAACGACGAGGTCTCATAATCGATGATTTCGCCGCTGGCGTAGTAGACGGCCACGATGTTGCCGCTCTTGTCCTTCGGCTGGTTCTTGCGCACGTTCACCATGTCCTGCAGGCCCAGCACAGGCAGGTTGTCGTCTTTGTCGAGGCCGGCCAGGGGTTTCAGGTAGTCGCGTACATCGTTCTTATATATTAAGGTATCGACCAGGCCGCATTTCACGGCTTCCTCCGAGGGGTCGAACATGATCATGTTGTCGGCATACTGGTTGAGCTTGTCTACGCTGATGTGGCGCGACTCGGATACGGCTTGTGTCACTGTGCTCCAGACGGAGTTGATGTAGGCCGTCACCTGCTCGCGGTTGGCAGGGCTCATCTCGGTGGCGATGAAGGGCTCGACGGCCGACTTGTAGGTGCCCACCTTGAATATCTGCATCTCGACTCCTATCTTGTCGAGCAGGTCCTTGTAGAAGATGGGGTTCGAAGCGATGCCCCTCCACTCCAACGAGCCTTTGGGGTTCATCAGCACCTTGTCGGCCGCGCTGGCCAGGTAGTACAGGCTTTGCTGGTAGTTGTCGGCATAGGCCACGACAAACTTGCCGCTTTCCTTGAAGTCGAGCAGTGCGTCGCGTATCTCCTCGATAGCGGCATAGCCGGCGGTCAGGTAGTGGAGCTGCAGGTAGATGCCTTTGATCTTTTCGTTTTCTTTGGCCTTGCGGATGGAGGAGAGGATGTCGTCCAGCCCATACGTCTGGTAGTCCTCGCTGAGCAGGGCCTGGTAGGGAACTGACTGGCTGCGCTCCCTCAGCTCGCCTTTCAGTTCGAGCATCATCACGGAGTTGTCGCTCACCTGCGTCTCCACGTCCGACGAGGCTATGGCGCTGAAGAAGAGCAGGATGCCCACAAAAAACAAGATGACGGTCGACAGGATGATACCTGTGACGGTCGCAAAAGTGAATTTGAAGAAATCTTTCATATCGGTTCTTTACTTTTGATGCATGCTAACTTTTTAAGTTAACAAAGATATACAATTAGGTTGATATTTACCCTATCTGTCGCCATCTTTTTTGTTTTGTCACATGCGGCCGATAAAAGGCGGGTGATTTTGTGGAAAGAAAACCTCCGTCTGGAGGGGCGTGAAAGGCCGGCCGGAGGAAAGCATCGTTTTGCCAGGCGGAAAGCAGTGCTTTGCGAGGAGAAAGGCAATGCTTTGCGAAGGCAGATGCAAAGCTTTGCAAGAACGGATGTAAAGCTTTGCAAAAGCCGATGTAAAGCTTTGCGTCGGAGGAAGGCCGAAAACGGCTTCCGATGCTTTGTACTTCCCCCGCTTTGCACTATCTTTGCCCCCGCAAAAAGCTAAGATAGCAGTGAATCTGATAATTGATATAGGAAATACGGTCGCAAAAATTGCGTTGTTCGAAGGCGCTTCGCTGGTCGATGTCTTCTATGACTCCAACCAGACACTGGAGCAGTTGCCCGACATTTGCCGCCGCCGTCCCGTCGAACGTGCCATTGTGGCCACGGTCATCGACCTCACGGCCGAAGTCGAGGCCCGGCTGGCTGCCTTGCCCTGCCCCTTGCTGAGGTTGGGGCCCGACACTCCCCTGCCTGTAGAAAACTTGTATGAGACACCCCGCACGTTGGGCTACGACCGCATGGCGGCGGTTGTGGGAGCCTCCGACCGCTTTCCCGGCCGCGACATCCTGGTGATAGATGCGGGTACCTGCATCACGTACGAGTTTATCGATGCGGCCGGCCGTTATCATGGCGGCAACATCTCTCCCGGCCTTCAGATGCGTTTCAAGGCACTGCACAGCTTCACAGGGCGTCTGCCGCTGGTGGCATCGGAAGGCCGCTGCCTGCCCATGGGCAAGGATACGGAGACGGCCATCCGTGCCGGAGTGCTTCGCGGCATCCGTTATGAAATGCAAGGTTATATTCAGGATATGAAAACTAAATATCCTGAACTTTTGGTTTTTTTAACGGGGGGCGACGAATTTTCTTTTGATACAAACGTAAAAAGTATCATCTTTGCAGACAAATTTTTAGTGTTGAAAGGATTAAACCGAATATTGATTTATAATAATGACAGGATATAGACTGACACTGTTGGTGCTTTTACTCGGCATGTGGTGCGGGATGGTAATGGCCCAAAACAATACGAATTCACCTTATACGCGGTATGGATACGGCCACTTGTCGGATCAGGGTTCGAGCAACAGCAAGGCGATGGGCGGTGTGGCTTATGGCCTGCGCGACGGCAGTCAGGTGAATTTCGCCAATCCGGCTTCTTATACGGCGGTCGATTCGCTGACGTTCATCTTCGATGGAGCCGTCTCCCTGCAGAATACCAACTTCAGTAATGGAACCTTGAAGCAGAATGCCAAGAACTCCAGCTTCGACTACATCACCATGCAGTTCCGTCTGGCCAAATGGTGCGGCATGAGTGTCGGCGTATTCCCTTTCTCCAATGTGGGCTACAGCATGGGCGAGACACGTGAAGATACGGGGAATTCGGCCAATTCAAGCACTGTCACCTACTCGGGCGAAGGTGGTTTGCATCAGGCTTATGTAGGATTAGGCTTTAAAATATTTAAAAATTTTTCTGTTGGTGCAA
>ULXJ01014611.1_pt1 | contig 35675 bp, 33 predicted proteins | sample 1960981 | NCBI WGS metagenome assembly ULXJ01 (sample SAMEA4835830, study PRJEB28245) | human gut metagenome | biome: gut microbiome; material: fecal sample | place: Denmark | collected 2008 | reverse complement strand
AGGAGAAAACAATAGAGAGAAACTTATTAATACCTCATTTTATAGTAGCAAAGCCGCCTATATCCTTATGGCTTTATTGGGCTTGCCTGCTATTGTCGAAATGGATTCGATTATGAATATCTGGTTGGGAAATAGTGGTAAAAATATTCCCCAATATGCAGCCTTATTTTGTCAGTTACAAATAACAAGAACGCTTGTCGAAAATCTTACCATAAGCCAACAATCTGCTATATTAGCCTATGGTCGTATAAAATTATTTATGCAAATCAAGGCTATATTATATATATTACCCATACCTTTAACATACATAGCTTTTTACTTTTCTCTCCCACCCTATTGGTTATATATAATATGGATACTATGTTGGGGGGTATTTATGGGAGTTTCAACCTTGTATACATTGCATCTATATACAAAATGTAAAATAAATCAATGGATAAAACTCGTTTTCGTACCGTGTATTGTTCCTACGATAATGGCTATTGCCTGTGGCTATTTATTTAAATATTTGTTAGATATAGATATTTACTATAAGTGGATATACATATCCATAATAGTTGTTGTAACTTATATCGTGGGAAATTTCTTTTTTCTATCCAGTGAAGAGAAACAGGCTATATTGAAATTAAAAAATAAATATCAAAATAAGATATGAATAAACCTTTGCTGTCTATTATTGTTCCGTGCTATAATGTAGCATCTTTTTTACCCCGTTGTATCGAATCGCTGATAAAGCAAACATACGTTAATGTAGAGATTCTTTTAATCGATGATGGAAGTACAGATGATACCCCCATTTTATGCGATCAATATGCAAAAGTCGATAGTCGTGTAAAAGTAATCCATCAGGAAAATCATGGTTCATCTGCTAGTCGGGAAATCGGTTTAAAACATATCGAGGGAGATTTTGTAACTTTTGTTGATGCAGATGATTGGGTTCACCCCGATATGTATTCCATCATGACGCAAGATCTGATTGAAAGTAAAGCAGATATAGCACAATGTGGTGTTTGCGATACATACATACATACATACATACATACGGTAACGAATCACAAATAGAATACAAGCATAGAATTACCGACAAAATTACTTCTGATTATCAAATATATAATAAAATATCCGGAGTTTTGAAGATTCTTGATGATAAAGAATGGCAATCTTATATGTGGAATAAAATATATCGAAAAAAGTTATTTGATAATATACAATTCCCCAAAGGAAGAGGGTTGGACGAAGACTTATCGGTTATGCATCTTATTTTTCACAATGCATCATCTTCAATTTATATAAATTCGGAATTTTACTATTATTTACATCGTGAGGGAAGCATTTGTAGTTCCATAGACAAAGCATCGTTAGTAAAAAAAACTATTGATCGTAATACAGCCCGGTGGGAACGTTACCAGTTTACTTTATCGCATGAGGAATACCATGAGATGCTTTGTAAAATGCAAAATATTGTTGTTTCAGTTGGTCTGCAATCTTTGAGATTCATTTACAAAAACCAATCTTTTTTTGACAAACAATTTATAAGTACATTGAAGAATCGGTTATTGAGTCTATCTAAAATAAAACTTATGCCGGAATTTTTCTCTAAAATGAAAAAGATAGAATGGTTTTTGTTTCGCTACTCTTTTCCATTATATTATTTTGCAGTAAAAAAATTGAATATAAATTAGATGAAACTGACAAAACAGAAAGTATACGATAAGATTTGGTATAAATTGGTGAGATTATTGCAATCAACACCTGTATATCTATATATTTATCGGTCGTATTGGCATTATTTGTTTCACCCAAAGAGGTTTTATGAACCGACGGGAGATATTTATTATGGAGCACGCCCTAATCCCGGTGCCGGAATCGGACATCAAATGGCGAATTGGATAGATGGATATTATTGGGCTACACGTAAATTACACTTGAAGTTTGCCCATTTCCCATTCTCTACAAAGCAATGGGACGATTTTTTGGGATTCGGTTATGGAGAGGCTACTGTCCCTGAACTTAGACAGAAAGGTTATATATTACGCCGTTTGCCACAGTTTTCTGAAAACGATCCCAACTCAATCGAATTGGTAAAGTCTATCATTGCATCATATCGGGGTAAAAAAATTATATTTTGGCCTCCACAAGACCATTTTTACAAAGAGCAATATGGCGTGATGAAAGACATTCAACAAAAATTCTACAATGCTCCTTCTCGAAAATATGATAAACTGATCTATGATAAAGCGAATTTGAACATCGCTATTCATGTACGTCGAGGTGATATAATGACAGATCCTTCCAATCTAAATCTTTCTATGCGATACCTAAGCAATGACTATTTTGAAAAAGTCTTACAACAGGTTCTTGATAATATTCATACCCATAAAACTGCACATATCTATTTCTTTTCACAAGGTACGCCGGTAGATTATCCTCAATTTTCAACATATAAAAATCTTCATTGGTGCCTTGATATGGGTGCACAAGACTCATTTTTGCACATGGTATATGCAGATATTCTCATCACCAGCAAGAGTTCTTTTTCTTATAAGCCGGCACTTTTAAATCGAGGAGTAAAAATTTGCCCCCGTAATTTTTGGCATGAATATCCTTCTACACCTGATTGGATACTTGCGGAAAATGATGGTTCATTAGAGATAAATCGACTTAAATCTTTATTCCGATGAGGAGTTTGTTCTAAAAAAACAGATATGCAATGAGTCAAAATCAAATATTATTTTTTATATTTCTTTTTTGTCTGAATCCTTTTTTAGGGACTCTATCTCTACTCATTGTGAAAATGATGATTAATAAACGGGATACTAATTCCGATTTTTTGGTTTTTTTATTTATAACGTTGTTTGTATGTTTGCTGCAATATACGCGTATATGGAATCCTAATTTGCAATCAGATTGGTATGGAGGAGCATATTGGGGGCTTTTTCTCAAAGTCCCTAATACATCATTTGTAGAATACACCATAGGTGCTTATAAGGAGCCAGTTTGGAATCTACTGAATTACATCGGCTATTATATTACCTGTGGAAATTACCAAATTTTCTCAGGTGCTGTTGCTATTACGACAAATGGACTGTTAGCATATTCGATATATCGTTATTGGAAATATGCAAATCTTCCTTCCGTAACATTAATCAGTATGTTATCCCTTCTGCTATTTTTTTCAGAATATTTTGGAACAATCAATAATTTACTTCGACAATTTTTTGCAGTAAGTATTGTTATATATGTTTATGTAGGAAAAATTATTTCCGGTAAAGTAAATTGGTGGTTACTCATTGCAGCATGTTTTATACACACTTTATCATTTATATTTTTACCATTTATAGTATGGAAACCGTTATTTCATACTATAAAATGGAGGCAATTGATTTATATTATTCTAGTTTTATGTATAAGTGTTATCGTAATAAACAATATATCCTTTTTAAGCAGGCTATTTTCAAGTATAGATTTTTTAATGTATGGCTTTAGTAGAATAGAATCAGGAGCTAATCCTGCGGATAAAAATTATCTAGCATTTGATTCTACGGCAGTATACGTTACAGCAATTTTCGTAAGTGCTATGTGTATTCTTATGAATTATTTTCTTAGAAAAGACAAATGCACGATTTTTCTAACAAATGTAATGTTTTTTCTTATGATAATTTGCATTCTCATCTATAATCTTCTACCTGAGATTATGACTCGCATATATGTGATGAGATTTTGTATTTGGCCATTCGTATTACCGTTGTTTATGGTAAAATATAAACCTGTAAATACTGTATATGCATGGGGTATTTTTATTTTCTTTTTTACTCGATTTTTAGTTACATTTGACGATATAGGAGGTGGTGGATTTTTCCCTCCCATTGCAGACTTATTACCCCGTACACTTATTCAATATTTGATATAATTTTATTATGAGACTTACTGTATTTGTTCTTAAAGCATTGCGAAAAAGTTATACAAAAATATTTCCTCCAATAGGAGAAAAATTACTCCAAGAAGTAAATCCCGATAAGGTATCGGATATTATATACAATTTTTTAGCTGATGATAAGCCTTGTATGATAGGACGTTATGGAGCAAATGAACTTTCAATAGTATGTAATTATCTGGGAATACAACAGAAACATCATTCCATTTTTAGATATATTCAAGGTAAAGAATTGGAATGGTGGTGGAATAGAGGAAAGATGCGTGCCATGGAGCAGAATGCGGGCTTCTTCCCTTCTACCGAAGAAAAATTGTCGCAATTTTGCCGATTGATGCTCGATAATGCCAAAGAAATGGATATTTGTGGAGTCTTTTCATCGGTCGAGCCTTTAATGAGATATGTCGAGACCTATATGTCATCGCCCTTATATGTGCCGCTGTATACTTATTCTCCTTTTGTATCGAATCGCCCGTGGAGCAGGATTTTAAAAGGGAAAAAGGTGCTTGTCATTCACCCGTTCGCCGAATTAATTATAAAGCAATATCAGCGAAGAGAACAATTATTTGATAATCCCGATGTACTGCCGGAATTCGACTTAAAAGTGATCAAAGCGGTACAAAGTTTGGGTGGGGAATCGAATGGTTTTGCTGATTGGTTTGAGGCTTTGCAATATATGAAAAACGAGATGGATCGTACTGATTATGACATCTGCCTCATAGGCTGTGGTGCGTATGGCTTCCCTCTCGCGGCTCATGCCAAACGGCAAAAGAAAAAAGTTGTTCATTTCGGCGGAGAATTACAGTTATTATTCGGAATAAAAGGGAGTCGCTGGGAAGATCCTCTACAAGCCATAAAATGTGGGTTACCTCGAGATTTTTATCAAAAATTATTTATTAATCCGGCATGGGTTCGTCCAGAAGAGTATAAAAATGCACATAGCTTGAAAGTTGAAAATGCTTGTTATTGGTAAATAATTATATAACATGAAAAATCTCATCTCTTTTCTCAGAAAAATAAAACGGATATATTTAAAATATCATTTTTGTTATTATAAAACTATTGTAGCCAATTTCCGGTTGTTACCTTTTAGATCCGCAATCCATCTACCTTTGGTTATATACAATAAAACAGAACTTAAATTATCACGTTCTCATATACAACTTAATGTTCCATCTCGTTTTGGGTTGATTAAATGGGGGTATAATGAAGATTTTTTTGTCCCTACGAAAATGCCATCGATGTTGTTCATGATAAATGGATGTTTGATAATTAATGGTCCCATAAGAGTTAGTCCAGGGGTCGTATTCCGTATTTCCGGTATTGCAGAACTTGGAAAGCATATAGAAATTGGGGGGGGGTGTAAAATATTGATAAACAATGATTTATATATCGGAAATCAAACTAGATTTGCTTTTGGAAGTATCATATGTGATACTAATTTCCATTATATTTGTGATCAGGGAATTATACACCGTAAAGATGGCAAGGTAATTATTGGCAATTCTGTATGGATTGGAAATAATTGTTCTATTGTAAAGAATGCGGTTATTCCCGACCATGCAGTAGTCAGCAATAAAAGTTTGGTAAATAAAGATTTCTCGACTTATCGTAAAGCAGTTCTATTAGCTGGAAGTCCTGCGAAAGTGATAAAAGAACATTGTTCACATATCCGTTCTTCCAAATTAGAGAAAGAGATAGATGAATTTTTTAAGGATAACAAAGAGAAGACTCTATATAAATTTGATATGAAATAGAAAAGAAATTACAATATAGCGATACTTCGAGAAAAACTGTTACTTCGAACTAATATTTTTCATGATGAAAAACCTTTTGATATCCGTATTGGTTGCGGCTTATAATGTGGAGAAATATTTGCCACGATTTTTTCACTCTATTATTAATCAAACATATAACAATTTAGAAATTATTATAGTAGATGACGGATCTACTGACTCAACAGGAGAAATGTGTAATTCTTTTGCTGAAAAGCATCCGAATGTCAAAGTCATACATACTTCCAATGGAGGTCTTAGTGTAGCTAGGAATGTCAGTTTAAAGTATGCAACAGGGGATTACATAAGTTTTATTGATCCTGATGACGACATCTCTCTTGATTTTTACTCAAAAGTTGTCGATTTTATTGATCATACAAATTGCGATTTAATAATTCTAAATCACTATTGTGTCTATTCCAACAAATCACAAAAGGAAATGGACATATTTGTTAATTTCGATAAAACAGGGATTGTGGATAAACAAGTGGTGATGCGTATGTTATTGAGTGATACTTTAGGATCACAAGTATGGGAAAAAATATATAAACGAGATCTTTGGAAAGATGTTTGGTTCATTCCGGGAAGAGTATTTGCTGAGGATGTTGCGATAGTTCATGAAGTTTATGATAGAGCAGAAAAAATAGGAGCAATTGCAGAGCCTCTATATTATTATTATTTTAATGATGCGACGCTTTCTCGTTCTTATAGACCATTTAAATGGATGTCAACCTATTTAGCATTCAAAGAACGCCTAGAATTTGCTGAAAAAAAATATCCGGAAATGGTCGAAAAGCTTAATGCTTATACATTGAATTTAGCGCGTTTAGCATTGGATAATTATTTACAGAAGCATGAATCTTGTGACGAACCTTATATTCCAGAGATTATCAATCGCCTTAAAGTGAGTAAGAAATACCTAAAAAAATTAGATTTGAAATGGTATAATAAATTGATTATATTATACTATATATATTTCCCTCGTTTATATAGTTATACAATCAAGTATATACATAGTATTTTTTATTTTTTTAAGCCAAATAAGTTTAGATGAATCAAATTGCAGTACTTATTACATGTCATAATCGTAAGGAAAAAACATTACATTGTTTGCAGAATCTGTATAAACAATCTATTACTTGCGATGTTTATTTAGTTGATGATGGTTCTATTGATGGAACTTCATTGGCTGTAAAATCGTATTTTCCCGATGTAAATATTATACAAGGTAATGGAGAGCTATATTGGAATCGAGGAATGTTCACGGCATGGAGTGTAGCAGAGAAAATTGATTATGAATATTATTTATGGCTCAATGACGACACATATCTTTTTCCTGACACATTATCTATGATGTTGGAATGCTCGAATCTTCAGAAAAATAAAGCATTAATAGTTGGGGCTTCTTGTTCTCCTGATAACCATAATCTTACAACATTTGGTGCGGATTACAAAAAGAAAGCTCTTCACCCCAATGGAACTCTTCAAGAATGCGATGCCTTTGGGGGTAATTGTGTATTGATACCGCGAATTATATATAAAAAATGTGGAAAATTAGACTATTATTATAGACATAGTTTAGGGGATATTGATTATGCAAAGAATGTAATAAAGCATCATTTCCCAATATATTTAGCACCTAAATATACCGGAGAATGTGTAAATGATTCGAATGTTATTGTAGAAAAGAACCCTTTAAAGGCATTTTATAAAAGATGTAAAATGTTATATCACCCATTGGGATATTCAAATCCTTTGGAATTTTTTCATTACTATAGAAAATATGAAGGTTTGTTTTCTGCTATTATACATTTTTTAGCCATTCATTATCATGTTATTTTCCCTTTATCACATAAAAGACAATAAATATTCTAAGTATTTGTGTTCAATGAAAAAATAAAATTCTCAGTTCTATATGTTAGTTGTAAAATTAAGCGATCAGTTAGGTAACCAAATGTTTGCTTATGCAGCAGTTAAAAGTATTGCATTGGATAAAGGGTTTGAATTTGGTGTATGCAATGAATATGATAATCAATTTCTTAAAAATGATACAGATGAGAAGTTTGGAAATACTCTGACATCTATTTTCCCTAAAATTAGACAAGAGATAGTCTCGGAGCTATCGAATTATGCTAATTTTCAAGAAATAACCAACTATCAATCCAAAAGTTCAATACAGAAAACAGCGTACGAAGTAATGGATAATACATTAATGTTAGGGCATTATATATCCCCTTTGTATTTTATGCATCGTATTGACGAAGTAAGAGAATGGTTTACGTTGCCAGCAGAAATTCTGAAAAAAGCAGAAAAAGCATTGTCAGAAATTAAGGCAAAATATCCTCCGAACACAAAATTTTGCTCGATACATTTCAGAAATGCTCTCGATTACCGAGTCAAAGGATTCATGCTTAATAAAGATTATTGGTACAATGCCGCAAATGAAATACTTAAAAATAAGAAAAGAAATGAACCTATTGTATTTTTAATTTTCTATGATAAATTGACATCATTGGTAAAATCTTTCTCGGAAAAATATGAGAGTGTATTGACACATCATTCTCTCTTAGTAGATTTTGAAATGATTTCATCGTGCGATTATCACATTGTTTGTAATAGTTCGTTTAGCATTATGGCAGCATTGATGGATCCAAATACTTTGAGCAATACCTTTTGTCCATCAATTTGGCCTTTACAAAAAGGGAAATATCCTAATGATATTTATCCAGATCAATGGAAAAAGATCTTTTCAAGAAAAAATTATATATCCCATATACTGGGTTATATGTCCCCCTATTTATCTTATTTTAAACATGTAAAAGCAAGCAAATAACTAATCTGTGATGAAATATAACCATCTTAAGGTATTAATAAAAAGCGATTTATCAAGACTGTCTCCTCCCTCCAAATGGAATTGTTTAAAACGTCTATTATTCAATGCTTCATTTAAAATTACATTTTGGTACAGAGTGTGCGGGTATTTTAAATCCAAGAAATCGCTATTTTTTAAGTTCATATATCATATATCATATATCATATATAAACACAATCAGTACTTGACAGGTATTCAGCTTCCTGTGACCACTCAAATCGGAAAAGGTCTTACTTTTGCGCATTTCTCCAATATTGTAATAGCATCTACTGCTATTATGGGAGATAACATTATCATATATAATGGAGTAACAGTAGGAACTGTACATGGACATAAGGGGGCGCCAACCATAGGAAATAATGTTGTTTTATATACCGGTTGTAAGGTTCTTGGAAATATAACAATTGGTAGTAATGTCGTTATTGGTGCAAATGCTGTTGTGACCAAAGATATTCCCGATAATAGTGTAGCCGTTGGAATACCTGCGAAAGTAATATCTGATAAAGGTCGTGAATATTTTAGTTTGATAACTAATAGAATTGATTGAAATACAGAAGAATGAAAAAGTTGCTAATCTTCCACTCGACAATAGCTCCATATAGAATATCATTTTTTAATGACCTGTACAAGGCTTTTGACACAAAGATATGTTTGCGTTATAAGAATCTTCGTTCGCAGCAATTTGACTATGAGAGGATTTCTTCGCAATTCTGTTTCTCTCCCATTTATTTGAAAGAGTTATTTCAATGGAAAGGCAGAACATTTAATTCGGGATATTGGAAAGTATTGAATGAGTTTAGACCAAATGTTGTTTTTGTAGAAGAATTCAGTATCGGTGCGATATTTGTTTTATTACATCGTTTTTTTACGAGAGGAAATTATAAAATTGTATCGATATGCGATGATAGTTACAATATGGTTGCAGATAACAACGATTTTTCCCAATTCCATAAGTGGTCTCGTAAAATTATAGCTCCTCTAATCGATGAAATAATTCTTGTAGAACCAAAGGTGCAAAAGTGGTACCAAGATAAATACCAAAAAGGTGTTTGGTTTCCCATCATAAAACCAGATAATAAGGCTCGTGAAGAATATACCCGAACCATTGATTTAAGTAATCAGATTTTAAAAGACAAACATCTAGAAAATAAATGCGTATTCCTATATGTCGGGCGATTGGTAAAGATTAAAAATGTCGATATTATAATACGAGCATTTTCACAACTTGATCAAAATAGAAACATATTAATCATTGTAGGTGATGGTCCGGAAAGTATTCTATTAAAAGAATTAGCTAAAAAATTATCTGTAAATATTTTGTTTACGGGGCGTTTAGAAGGAGATGATCTAAATGTATGGTACAACATCGCTCATTGCTTTGTTTTAGCCAGCTATCAAGAGCCTTTTGGCGCTGTAACCAATGAAGCACTTTTGGCCGGGTGTATTGCACTTGTTTCAAATAAAGCCGGCTCTTCTTGTTTAGTTAAGAACGGGAAAAACGGATATACTTTTGACCCTATGGTTTCAAAAGAATTAACCATGTTGATGCAGAATATCTCATCTTCAATATCGGTCGTTTATCCGATAAAGTTAAAGAATAATATGATGTTATATAAATATGAAGATTTTATGAAATCTCTTATTAATCATATTGAAAAATTATGAAAATAAAGACGCTAACAACATATAATGTTTATAATTACGGAGCTTCGTTACAAGCTTATGCATTGATGACTTATCTTTCGCAACTAGGTCATGATGTAGAGATTATAAACTATCAGCCAGAGTATTTAACCCGAAAATATAATTACAAGTGGGTCAATCCCGAGTCAAAAATGAGTCGTTATGCTTTGACCCGCGTTGTATATCGTATCTTGAAATTCCTTCAACGCCAAACGACATTGGCCAACAAACGATTGTTCGATAATTTTACTCACCATATGTTGCACGAGACGACACAGCTTTATCATACATTTGATGAGTTGCAAAAAAATCCACCGGAAGCCGATGTGTATATTGTGGGCAGTGACCAGATATGGAATATATTTTACGAAGCTGGTCGAGATCCGGTATTTTATTTGGAGTTTGTCGATTCAGGAAAACGCATATCATATGCGGCTAGTTTCTCTTATATCGATATCGATGAAGAGAATTGTGAACGCATAGCCCGCTCTCTTAGCAAATTCGATGCTGTTTCGGTGAGAGAATATCATGGAATAGATATACTACGAACAATGGGGATAGACGGAACTTGGGTTCTGGATCCTGTTTTTTTACTCTCGGTCGATGAGTGGAAAAAATTGATGAAGCCTATGAATGAAACTAATGAACCTTACCTGTTGATATACGATTTTGAGGGAAACAACGAACTTAAAAATTTCGCGATCAAATATGCAAAAGACAAAGGGCTGAAAATGTATTCTATATCCGATAGGGCCTATCAGACTCGTTATGCCGATAAACATTTTACCAAGACCGGCCCTTGTGAGTTTATCTCATTAATTTACCATTGCAGTGCTTTTGTGTCTAACTCATTTCACGGGACAGCATTTTCTATTATGTTTCATAAGCCATTTTATGTATTTGGGAGAAACAGACATAAAGTGAATTCTCGTATGGAAAGTTTATTATCTATGTTTGAACTTTCGAATCGATATATTCATTCTGCAGGTGATTATATAGGAGAGCAAATATCAGAAATTGATTGGGTAAAAATAGAATCTATGAAATCCCGATTTTTGAATCGTTCAGAAACATTTATTCAAATGGCATTAACAGAATCCTGACATGGACAAAATTTGTGACGAAAAAAAATGCTTCGGGTGTGCTGCATGTATCGACAAATGTCCTGTATCATGTATACATTTCGAACAAAATACCGTAGGACATTTTGTTCCGAAAATCGATACGACAAAGTGTATCGACTGTAAATCTTGTGTAAAAATCTGCCCTGTCAACAATTTACCGGAACAAAAATATCCCGTGGAAGTATTAGCTGCTTGGCGAAAAAGTGAACCGATACGTATTAAAAGTTCATCGGGCGGGTTGGCGACAGTATTGTCCGAATATGTGATAAATAACGGTGGTATTGTGTACGGAGCAAGTTTTGTATCCGGGTTTCGCTTCAATCATATACGTTGCACTACACATGAAGAGTTAGATGCCTTGCGTGGATCGAAATATGTACAAAGCAATATGCGCGGTATTTACAAAAACATATCCAATGATTTAAAGAATGGATTGAAAGTTCTTTTTATTGGAACACCTTGTCAGGTTGCCGGTATAAAAAATGCTTTTGCAAATCATGATGAAAATTTAATGACAATAGATTTGGTTTGTCATGGTGTGCCATCAAATGCGATGCTACAAGCTAGTCTTCCTAAAAGGATTTTAAATTCCGATGCCGATCGCATCGATTTCAGAGAAAGTACTCGTTATCTATTCTCTGTAAAAAAAGGAGACTTAACGATATTTGAACGACCTCTTAATAGGGATTATTATTCAAAAGGTTTTTTCGTAGGGCTATTTTATCGAGACAGTTGTTACATATGTCCGTTTGCACAATCCCGACGTATTGGCGATATTACGTTGGGTGATTTTTGGGGTATAGACCGTTCGGTAGTGCCAATCGATCCCAAGACCGGAATATCGTTATTCTTAGTGAATACCACAAAAGGTCAAAAACTCTATAAAGAGATTTTACCGGAAATCGGAACTATTGTACGCCCATACGATGAAGCCATTCAAAACAATAAGCAACTGAAATCCCCCAAACCGGCTTCATTTCGGTCTCGACTATTCCGAATTCTTTTTCCAGTACTGGGATTTAAGTGGAGCATTAGACTTTCAATCCCAGAGATTATAGTGAAAGGGGTGTTTGTTAAATCTCAACGGGGGGGGGTAGAAATGATTGATTAACAACAATTTATACAATATAATAGGGATTGAATTTGAGAATAAAATATTATATAAGATTCAAATTTATTACCAATTACACAACTATTGGGAATGACATCTCCCTTTAAAAGAGTACTTCACATCCTATCAATCATTGCCGGAACGCCGGCCAAAAGTATTAAGAAAATTTCATCATGGGAATTGTAAAAGAAAAATTACCTCGCATACTTTTCATCATGCATATGCCACCACCGGTACATGGAGCTGCGATGGTGGGGAAATATATTCATGATAGCCGATTGGTGAACGAGGCATTCGATTGTCGATATATCAACTTGGCTACGGCAGCCAACTTGGAGGATATAGGGAAAGTACGCTTGGCAAAATTTGTTGACTTTTCCCGTTTGCTCCGTCGCATTCGCAAAGAATATATGACATTCCGTCCCGATTTGGTATATGTTACTCCCAATGCCGGAGGCGGAGCTTTCCTCAAAGATTTTGTCGTGGTGCAGATGCTTAAATCGATGGGGGCGCGTGTTGTAGTACATTATCATAACAAAGGGGTATCGAATTACCAGCAAAAGCCACTTTTCGATTTCTGCTATAAACGTTTTTTCCGTAACATAAAAGTCATACTTCTCTCCAAATTTTTGTATCAGGACTTCTCCAAATACGTCGATAAAGAGAACGTTGAAATTTGTCCGAATGGTATTCCGGAACTATTCACCGAAGAACCTTGTTTTATCAGAGATAACAGGCCGATTAAAATTTTATATTTATCCAATCTGATTATTTCCAAAGGCGTATATGTTCTGCTCGATGCCTTGCAAATACTTAAAAGCCGTGGCTATGCGATAACGTGTACTTTTGTAGGCGGTGAAACGAAAGAAATTTCGGCTGAAATATTCAATCGAGCTGTAAAAGAACGGCAGTTGGACGATATAGTCGTATATGCCGGCAGTAAGTATGGTCAAGAAAAACAGCCTTATTGGGCCCAATCCGATATTTTCGTATTCCCGACATTCTATCACAATGAATCGTTTCCGATAGTCAATCTCGAAGCCATGCAATATAAGTTGCCCATTGTGTCGACAGATGAAGGTGGTATAAAAGATATCGTAGAAGATAGCATTACAGGGTATATTGTTCCGAAACAAAATGCCGGTGCTTTGGCTGAAAAAATAGCTGTGTTGATAGATAATGAAGAACTTCGGCATAATATGGGAAATGCGGGATATTTGAGATATAAAAAGTATTTTACATTATCGGTTTTTGAACATAAAATGACAGATATTCTCAATCGATATACTATTCAATCATGATAAAAGATTCTCGATAAATGCTCTAATTTTGAATTTACATGATAAAACTTAAAACAATTTCTCTGTTAAGATGTAGAACTGAATTGGCGTCTTTACCCGAGGGTAAATTGCTGATCAATACGATTAATGCCCATTCATACAACAATGCGCAGAAAGATCCGCTTTTTGCAGAAGCTTTATTAAATGGTGGTGCTCTTATTCCTGACGGAGAGAGTATCGTATTGGCTTTTCGTTGGTTGCGTAAAGAAGCAATCGAACGTATTCCGGGTTGGGATCTTTTCGAGTTTGAAATGGAGCGTCTCAACCGTAAAGGGGGAACCTGTTTTTTTCTCGGTGCCAGTGAAAAAACGCTCGATCTCATTAAAGAAAAAGCCCGTGATGTATATCCCAACATTCGGGTAGAAACCTATTCACCACCCTATAAGCCGGAATTTTCTGATGAAGAAAGCCGACAAATGGTTGATACCGTAAATAGGGTTAGTCCCGATTTATTATGGGTGGGTATGACTGCTCCCAAACAAGAAAAATGGACATATACGCACTACGATGAACTCGATGTAAAAGGTCATATCGGTACGATAGGAGCCGTCTTCGACTTTTTTGCCGGAACGGTAGAACGGGCACCCGAAGCCTGGCAGAAACATGGTATGGAATGGGCTTACCGCCTACTGAAAGAGCCTCGCCGCATGTGGAGACGTTATTTGTTGGGGAATATGCTGTTTTTCAAATATCTGTGGAAAGAAAAATATGGTAAATAAATACTGTTTGTTATGATTGCGCCAGAAGATTCTCGTAAAATATCTGATTTCGCATTGTCTAAAAAGGATGAATTACGACAATTAATGTCATCGCCCTCCTATGGCGGTTTAGCTCCTTGTGCGGCTTTTGCCGCACAATTGATAGAGAAAGCAACCGGAAAAAGAATCTTTCAAATAGAAGCCGTATTCCAACAAAACGGGCTTGCTTATACTCCTGTGGATTACTTAAACTATCAGTGTTTTTTATCCCTTCCCCCCGGCTGTTTATTGGGCGTTTATAATCCGAACGGGGGAAATATACAAATGCGACACTTTGTGGTGAGGCTGAAACAAAATTGGGTTGTCGGTGCCAATCATGGAGGCATTTTTCTCAATCGTCAAAGAAATTACTATTTTCCATATTGCACAGAGCAGGATTTTATTATAGCAAACAATCTGAACCAATTTTTGTATGACGGAACGGGAACAAATATTCCCGGCGCACCGCCCTCTTATCTAATCTGTATAGACTATAGGCTGAATTAATTTTATATTTTAACCGCAAAAAATCAATATTATTTTGATTTTTTGCGGTTATTATTTATATTTGTAAATCATCACAGATTTATCTCGCATGTCCGACCCTATTATCATTCGTTTTGATCCGCATAGAAATGCATCAAAAAAGAATTGGTGGAAGAGAAAGATATGGAGAATTATTTATAAACTAAATCATATCGAATTATGGAAAATGCTCTTCTCTCAATGAGCCAACAGTTTTCAGGACTTCCTATGGAGGACTTGATAGGTGGCCCTTTAAATGCAGCTGCCAAGGCTAATGCGGCAATGGCCCTTACCCAGACAAAATTTTTATTAGAGACTTGTTTTGAACGAATTGAAATTCCTGCAACAGATAAACTCCCCAAACAGGTCAATTATAAACCTGTCATGATAGAGATGAGTTTGGAGAGAGGTGTATTAGGTTATGAGAAAAAAAAGGATAAAGACGACAAGGGCCAAGAAATAGAAATAATGGCACCGGTTATACAGACAGTTACGACAAAATTCAATTTACCGATGTTGACGATTATTCCTATCAATTCCTTAGCCGTAGATACTGTCGATATCGGATTTGAAATGGAAGTAAAATCGAGTTTCTCTGAATCAGAAAAAACCTCGACAGAAACGGAAAAGAAAGGTGAAGCATCAATTGATACAAAGTTGGGTTGGGGTCCTCTTTCCGTTTCTATCAAAGGATCGGCCAGTTATTCATCTAAGGACTCGGCCACACACGATACCCATTACGAGAAAAGTAATTCGGCCAAATATACAGTGAATGTACATGCCGGACAATTGCCTGTTCCCAAAGGAGTAAATACCATTATAGAAGCGTTTACACAGGCAATACAACCTATTGAAATGCCTGTTAATCAGAAACCCACATAATAAATTATTTGTTGGAAAAATTATCATATTAGATGGTAAAAAATTCAGAACGGTATGTACCGAAGTTTCATGCGGAGTTGAATATAGAATCGGTTCTCATAGCTCCTCTTGTCGCGGCTTCTAAAGCTAATGTCATGATGTTGAGCGGGCAAGCCCGTTTCTTACTTGATTATTGTTTTTCTCTTGAAAACGGAATATATAAGCCTGTTATGATTCCAATGACAATAACGAAAAGTGTGATAGAAGAAAATGATAATGAGAATTTTCAGCAGACGGAATTGGTATTTCAAGTACCACTACTTTGTTTATTACCTATGAACTCTCTCGCCGTCAATGAGATAAAATTAAATTTCGGAATGGAAATAACCTCATTGAGCTCCTATGACGCCAAATTAAAAACAAATTTAGTAGAACGAAAAGCCGTTCTAAAAGGACGAATTTCCTCAGGAAATAATATGGGGCAAAAAGGTAATAGAAATAAAAAAGAATCAACCAACTTAAATGTTGAAATCACGGCAGGTCCCTTGCCTCTACCTAAAGGCGTATTATCAATAATCGATCTTTATACGAATGCGATCCAACCTCGTCCTGTGAATAAAGAATTACAGTAAAAAGAGATATAAAATGCAAAGTATACCTTGTCCGGTGTGTAAGACACCGATTCCTTTTGAGATAGAGAAACTTTTGAACGGGATGAAATTTATTTGTCCAAATTGCCATGCTGCTATTGGATTGGGAGATAACAGTCGATCACAAGTCTCTGAAGCTATGAATAAATTGGAACAACTGAAAAAATAACGTTTTATGATTTTGTTTAAATCGTTTGTAGAAGCTATTTATCAAGCTATTTCGGAGGCGACCGACGTCTTATGCGAAAAAAACAGGCAGATACTTGACAAGTATTTCTATGAATACCCTAATGATGATAATGGCATAAGCGAAGAAAAAACACTACATCCGAAGACAATAAGTCTCGATTATCCGGTTTTAAACGATGAAGGAACTGTTGTAAAATGTAATATACAAGTTCCTCTTATTTCTCTTGTGCCCATTACTGCTACCCAAATAGAAAAGGCAACGTTTACTGCAGAATTTCAACTTTCTATTGAAAACGATGAGTTGCTTATCGATTTTCCGAACGCTAAAAGGAGACGGAGAGAAAACTCGACTATCGGTAAGTTGGAAGTCGTTATTTCTCCGCAGGAGCCGACCGAGGGTATGCAACAAATTATTTCGGCATATGAAAATACATTGAAGAGACAAATTTCTGAATAAGGTGTTCTTAGCATAATATCTCAGATTGAAAGGTTTGAGTACCTAAAATAGAAAAGACTATCATTTGATAGTCTTTTCTATTTTTTCGTTTTTTAATTCTCTTTTTTCTTATTTTTGTGCTGCAAATCTTATAACTTTGCCACATTAAAAAATTATAGCGACAAATATTTATTATGCCAAAGATATCTGAGCGGGGGAAAATCATGCCCGCCTCTCCTATTCGCAAACTTGTTCCATTAGCCAATCAAGCCAAAAAACGCGGAATAAAAGTTTATCATTTGAATATCGGCCAGCCCGATTTGCCTACCCCCGAAGTGGGACTTGATGCAGCTCGTCATTTGGAGCGTAAAATTCTGGAATATAGTCCGAGTGAGGGTATTTACAGTTTCCGGGAAAAGTTGGTCGGTTATTATGCCAAATTCAACATCAATGTCGCGGTCGATGACATCATCGTTACAACCGGCGGATCGGAAGCTGTACTCTTTGCTTTTATGGCCTGTCTCGACCCAGGTGATGAAATTATCGTTCCCGAACCGGCGTATGCCAACTATATGGCATTTGCTATCTCGGCCGGAGCTGTCATCAAAACCTTGCCTTCTTCGATCGATGAAGGGTTTGCACTCCCCCCTATCGAGAAGTTCGAAGAATTGATTACTCCCCGCACCAAAGGCATTTTGATATGTAATCCCAATAATCCGACCGGTTATCTCTACACACAGAAAGAGATGAACCAGATACGCGATATTGTAAAGAAGCACGATTTATTTCTATTTTCCGATGAAGTATATCGCGAGTTCTGTTATACGGGTGCAGCCTACATTTCGGCTTTCCACCTGAAAGGAATTGAGAATAATGTCGTACTTATCGATTCGGTATCGAAACGATACAGCGAATGCGGAATACGCATAGGGGCGCTGATCACCAAGAACGAAGAGCTCAAGAAAAATGTCATGAAATTCTGTCAGGCTCGCCTCAGTCCACCTTTAATCGGGCAAATTATAGCCGAAGCATCTCTTGATGCTTCGGCCGAATATATGTCGGAAATTTATAATGAGTACGTCGAACGGAGAAAGTTCTTGATCGATGGGATAAACCGTATACCGGGCTGTTATTCGCCCATTCCTATGGGAGCGTTTTATACAATGGCCAAGTTGCCGGTCGATAACGCCGACGATTTTTGTGCTTGGTGTCTTGAACATTTCGAATACGAAGGTCAAACCGTATTTATGGCTCCCGGATCGGGGTTCTATACGACACCGGGATTGGGACAGAATGAGGTGCGGCTGGCGTATGTCTTGAAAAAAGACGATTTGGCTAAGGCTTTGGTTGTCTTACAAAAGGCGCTCGAAGCCTATCCCAGGCGCGTCTTATGAGTGTAGAACTGTTTATTGCCAAACGTATATATTCCCGAGCTGGAAAAAAGACTGGTTCGGAACAAATACCTCCGGCCATACGCATTGCGACATGGGGTGTCGCTTTGGGTATGGCCATTATGATTCTGTCCGTATCGATTGTTATCGGGTTCAAAAAAGAAATCAGCGGTAAAGTCATAGGTTTCGGTTCCCATATACAGATTACGGGATCTCCCTATCAGAATTCTTATGAAACCTCTCCTATCGCCCTCTCTCCTGCTCTCGACACATTATTGGCGCAATTCCCGCAAATCGACAATTACACCTTGTTTGCTACAAAACCGGGAATTTTGAAAACCGATACCGATTTCCTCGGTATTACCTTGAAAGGAATTACAGCCGAATATCCGACTCAGTTTCTTGAAGAGCACCTCACAAACGGCCGTATGCCGCAGCTTGCCGGGGAATCGGCCCGAAATGAAATACTTATATCCCGTTATATCGCTGATAAGCTGCATCTGAACGTAGGTGATGCCATTTACTGCTATTTTGTGGAGGAAAACATACGTGCCCGGAAATTTACCGTTTCGGGGATTTATCAGACCAATTTGACGGAGTATGACCAGATATTCATCTTTGGCGATGTCCGTCATATACAGAGACTCAACCGATGGGCTGCCGACCAATATAGCGGAATAGAAATCCGATTGAAGGACATCGATGCTATTCAAAGTGTCAACGACCAATTATATACAGCTTTGTTGCTGCTGAAAGATCATTACAATAATCCCTATTTTGCCCATACAATACGGGAGTTGAATCCACAGCTTTTCAATTGGCTCGACCTTCTCGATATGAATGTATGGGTCATTCTCATACTCTTGTCGCTTGTCTCTGGGTTTACCATGATTTCGGGGCTTCTTGTCATCATTCTCGAACATACCCGTATGATAGGTGTTTTAAAAACGCTCGGAGCCGGAAATATATCGGTTCGCAAAATATTTTTGTACGTTGCAGCATTTCTTGTCGGACGGGGTATGTTGTGGGGAAACATATGCGGCATATCGTTATGTTTAGTCCAATATTATTTCCAGATTATCAAACTCGATCCTGAGGTTTACTACATTCCGGCTGTACCTATAACTTTCCATATAGGTTATCTCATACTTTTGAATATCGCGGCATTTCTTGTTTCGATATTTATGCTCATAGCTCCCTCTTATATCATTTCACGTATTCGTCCGGCAAGGACTGTTAAATTCGAATAGAAAGCCGGTTTCTTATTATATATTTGATTATCATTAATACAACTTCGATATATTTGTATATTGTTGTATTAAATTTTTTTACTATGAAAAAAACAGAAACTACGTTTTGGAGCGACCTTTCGAGAGGGCTTGGTATATGCGGGGAGAAATTTTTTCCCGCTGTTGGGGTGTATCCTACTTTATTTCTTGACGATATGGATTCCTTATCTGAACATAGGTACGATGATTGCCATGACACTTTTGCCGGTACAAATGTCTAAGGGGGAATCTATTAATCCCTCTCATATTTTTAATCCCCGATATCGAAAATATATGAGTGAGTATTTCATATTGGTCGGCATCATGTATGCCGCACTCATCGCATCGTTACTCTTTTTTGTCATACCAGGTATAGTCATGGCCATGGCATGGGGATTATCGCCATATTTCCTAATAGAAAAGCAAAAAAGTCCCATAGAGGCACTTCGGGCCTCGTATCGGGCAACCGATGGAAATAAATGGTGTATTTTCGGTATGTTTTTCGTATCTGGGATAATATATTCGATACTTATCATCATATCGCGAGTTTTCATAAATAGTGTGTGGTATTATATGGTTTATATATGTCTCTTCCTGCTATACTCACTCTTTTCTTTCGGAATTTACACCTCAATATGGAAGCAATTAAAAGATAATGTCGAATAGATATTTTACAGAATTCGGCGTTTTTAAATCCGTCTTTCCGATAATGGAAAGACGGGTTTTATTTTATAGCGAGGCTCTTATTCTGAAAAAAAATGTACATTTGTAGGACTTAAATTCGTACAGATGAAACGCATTGGTTTATTGTCGGATACACACGCATGGTGGGACGACCGGTATATTCGCTACTTCGAGTCTTGCGACGAAATATGGCACGCTGGCGATATTGGCTCTCTCGAAGTGGCTCGACGGCTTGAAGCCATTAAGCCACTAAGGGCTGTTTACGGGAATATAGACGGGCAAGAACTGCGCACTATATATCCTAAGAACCAACGTTTTACGATAGAAGGGGCCGATGTATGGATCACCCATATCGGCGGTTATCCGGGCAAGTACGACACGGCCGTCGTGCCGGAGATTTTCAGGAATCCACCGGATCTTTTTGTCTCAGGACATTCGCATATTCTTAAAGTAATGTATGACAAAAAGTTACAACTATTACACATCAATCCCGGAGCTGCCGGCAAGTATGGATTTCATAAACAGCGGACATTGGTTCGTTTTTCTGTCGAGGAGGGTCGATTCAAAGACCTCGAAGTGATAGAGTTGGCCGATGATCAGCGGTAGAAAGCTTGGAAAATATCAAAAACATAAAGGTACATACGTATGAAAGATTTTTTTAAATTTACACTGGCGACCATTGTCGGCATACTCGTTACAGGTGCTGTTATTGTAGGATTTGGAATCATTTCTTTAATCGGAATATGGGCAACGTCCGAGACTGAGACTGTTGTTAAAAATAATTCCATCTATGTCTTAGAGCTCAAGGGGATTGTATCGGAACGGAGTCAAGAAAATCCGTTCGGTCAATTATTCGGAGACAATACAACCGTCAACGGACTGGACGATATTATCGAATCTATCAAAAAGGCGAAAGAAAACGAAAATATCAAAGGTATCTATCTCAATGCCGGAGGCTTTGCCTGTTCGACAGCCTCTTTGCAGGAGATACGACGGGCACTCTCCGATTTCAAGGAAAGCGGAAAATTCATCATCGCATACGGCGATAATTATACCCAAAGCACCTATTATCTGGCCAGTGTTTCCGATAAACTGATACTCAATCCGTCAGGAAACATCTCTTGGCATGGAATGGCAAGTCGGCTTATGTTCTATAAAGACCTGATGAAAAAGGTTGGCGTTGAAATGCAGGTTTTTCGTGTAGGAACCTATAAATCGGCCGTAGAACCCTACATCGCCAATGAAATGAGCAAGGCAAACAAAGAACAAACGTTGGCTTATATACAATCGATTTGGAATCAACTGGTAAGCGACATATCCGTATCCCGACACATTCCGACCGATTCTTTGAATGCGATGGCCGATAAGAATATGGACTATTCTTCCGCTCCGGAGTATGTCCGTTGCGGACTGGCCGATACATTGATGTATAAAGATCAGGTTCTCGATTATCTGAAAACAATGTCGGGTATGAAAGATGAAAAAGAGAGTCTTCGTACCGTAACTTTGGCAGAAATGGTCAATGTCAAGGACAAGGAGCAAAAAAATAAAAGCAAAAATAAAATAGCCGTTTATTACGCCTATGGTTCGATAGATAATTCCATGAGTTCTATCGGCACCGAAGGTATAAACTCGGAGAGAGTCATGCTCGATCTCCGAAAACTTCGGGAAGATAAAGATATAAAGGCGGTCGTACTCCGTGTAAATTCTCCCGGTGGGAGTGCATACGGAAGCGAACAAATCTGGCGCGAGGTTTCCCTTTTGAAAGAAAAGAAACCTGTCATCGTATCGATGGGTGATTATGCAGCTTCGGGTGGCTATTATATCTCTTGTGCCGCCGACTGGATTGTCGCCGAACCGACTACTCTCACCGGCTCTATCGGTATTTTCGGAATGATTCCCGACCCATCGAAATTACTGACCGAAACTCTCGACCTTCACTTCGACGGAGTGAAAACGAACCGACTTGCCGATATGGGTGCGATGGGCAGACCATTAAATGGCGAAGAACAGGCTCTATTTCAAAATATGGTCAATGACGGATATGAACTCTTTACCCGTCGCTGTGCCGACGGCCGAAAAATGCCAATCGATGAAATAAAAAGAATTGCCGAGGGACGTGTATGGACAGGAGAAATGGCCAAAGAATTGAAACTGATCGATCAGTTAGGCGGAATCAATGATGCAATAGAGGCTGCGGCCGACCGGGCCAAACTGGAAGATTATCACGTCGTGAAATACCCCAACCAGACCGACTTCCTTACAAGTATTCTTTCGAATGTAAATCCCGATCGCTATATTTACAATAAAATAGAGAGTATGTTCGGAGATTTTGGTGAGAGTTTACTGTTCTTGAAAAACATCGATAAGATAGACCGTTTGCAGGCTCGAATGCCGTTCGATATTATTCTTGAATAATTATTCCCGCTCCAATATAAACAGCCCGAATCCGTGTCAAAAAAAAGTACGGAATTCGGGCTGTTGACTTTATTAGAAGTCTATAATCCGAACAAACGAAAGAAAGAATAAGGCATATAAAACAATTTTATCTGCTCTTCTCCTTTTATTTCTCATAAAATATTCCTATATTTGAATAATTCGTATAGTACGAAACTAACCTTAAAACTTTTAAAGCCATGGGAAAAAAGAATTTTGTCTTAGACACAAATGTTCTCCTTCATGATCACAAATGTATTTTCAATTTTGAGGAGAATGATATTTTTATCCCGATAGTCGTATTGGAAGAGTTGGATAAATTCAAAAAAGGAAATGAAGAAATCAATTACAATGCCCGGGAATTTGCCCGCCAACTCGACAAATACACCGATAAAGATTTTTTTGAGAACGGAGCTCAGTTGGGGCCGGACTTGGGGCGACTGTCTATCATCGTTAATAGTTCATTGAACAAACGTGTGAAAGAAGCTTTCCGCGAAGATAAACCCGATCATCGTATTCTCTCGGCAGCCATCGAAGTTGCCGAGCAGCATAAAAATATGCGTACGATCCTTGTTACCAAGGATATAAATTTGCGTATGAAAGCGCGGGCATTGGGTATCGAGACCGAAGATTACACCAATGACAAAGTCAAAAGCGACGACCTCTTCGAGAATGAACACCGTACTATCACCGGAATTGCACCCGATATAATCGATGCCATATACAGTTCTAAAAAAGGCATACCGGTAGAGCAGATCGGTGTGAAATTACGCACAAACGAGTGTTTCGTCCTCGATAGCGGTAACTCTTCGGTACTGGCCCGGTATGTTACGGCGGACGGTATAGTAAGAAAAGTAACCAAAGAAAAAAATTTCGGCATTGAACCTCGTAATGCCGAGCAGGCATTTGCATTTGATTTGCTGAATGACGATCGCGTCAAGTTGTTGGCCATTACCGGTAAAGCGGGGACGGGAAAAACGCTGTTGGCCCTTGCCGGTGCGCTGAAACAACACGGCATGTATAAACAGATACTTCTCGCCCGCCCCATCGTATCACTGTCGAATAAAGATTTGGGATTCCTTCCCGGAGACGAAAAACAAAAGATTGCACCCTACATGCAACCGCTCTTCGATAATCTCAATGTCATCAAGCGTCAATTTTCACTCGAAAGCAACGACTATCGCACCCTGCAAGAGATGCAGGCGGGAGGGAGTTTGGTGATAGAAGCATTGGCGTATATTCGCGGTCGGAGTCTTTCTGATACCTTCTGCATCATCGATGAAGCACAAAACCTTACCCCACATGAGATAAAGACCATTATTACTCGTGCAGCCGAAGGTACAAAAATGGTATTCACCGGCGACGTTTATCAAATCGATTCTCCGTATCTCGACACGCAGTCGAATGGATTGGCTTATATGATAGACCGTATGCAGGGGCAAGAAATTTTCGGACATGTCAATCTGGTAAAAGGCGAGCGAAGCAAGCTCTCCGAGTTGGCCAGCAACTTATTGTAATTCCTACTTAGTTCCAAGAAAAAAGCCTCTAATTTTTCAGAGGCTTTTTTCTTGCATAAAGTTTTATAATAAAACTTTTTCATGTGTCGAAAATGTCTTCACAATATATATCCCCGAAGGCAATTCTATTTCTTCACGAACTTTTTGCACAACGCGTTTTGAAACAATCCGTCCTTTCTCATCATAAACGGTAATATCTTTTCCTTTGATTTCATTCTCTACTATTATTTTACCCTCGCGGCTATACACCTTTACATCGGACGCCGAGAGTGGTAAGAACAGAGACGTTTCATTTTCCCTGTAATAGACCGAAAGACTATCCTTGTCATTCGGATATTCTTTCGTCGCCCGATATATTAAAGCATAATACCGTCCCATGATATTTGTCGTGACATACAAGCCAGTCATGCTTTCTGTTGGTGTTGAGATACGAAGTAACTCACCCATCGGGTTATAAATTGCCATCATACAAGGTTGATCGCATTTCCAAAATATCGAATCGCATTGTACGTTTTCCGATACTAAGGTCGTTATATCGTTCGAATCGGGTTTTATAATAGAAATTTCTTTATTCATCGTCAATGGAATCGCTTCCCGTTTCACAAGGCCTTCGTTATAGAATGTATCTGCTTCGACTTTACTCCAACGGTTGGCAATATCTCCGAATTGAATGTACAATGTACTTTTTCGCGGGAAATGCAGACAGATTTCGTTGGAAATCGACGACACAGAAATTTGAACAGTATCCGGAAAAACTTTCGGAAGATACCCTTCTATATCGATCGATACATTTTGAAGCCGGAGTAATTCGACAGGAGATATTTCAACCACTTTGTGAGATGAATAATTCTCATCTACCCAATAACGATATTTATCTATTTTATTTTCCTCTTTCTCATCGGAAAACGTCCGGTAGAAATATTGCGTCGTTACCGGGGTGTAACGACCCTGGGCATCTTTGGCACGGAAGTAGAAACAGTGCATGCCCGGGGTAAGTTCACCGGCATCGATGTCCATCGCCACGATCCCTTCCCCTGACGAGACAGCACGACGACCGGAGAAATCTCCGTCTACCCAATACTCGTATCCGGCCGGCTGTTGTGCATATCCTTGTAAAGGAAATAACAGAAACAGACCTATGGCACAAATATCTTTTGGTTTCATAGATTTTTCCAGTAAATTAAAACGACTCATCGCCGGATTCCACTTCGATATTCACTCTCAGTTTCCCCGCCTCTGTTTTGTCGGCAATGTTCCGTTTCACGACACGAGGAATCGTTAGTTTGGTACTGAACGGCTGACTTCCCCCATAAATACCGATTTGTGTCCCGTCTGTACCTAAATATATTTTCTTGGCATCCTCGGTCAATTCATACGTAGATGTATCATTATAAGATATTTCATCTCTTCCGAAAAGAATTTTACTTATTTTTTCTTCTCTCCAATTCCCTTGTAAGTCTGGACCAGATCCTTTTGGTAACATACAATTATAAAAAGAACATTTTTCATTGATACTAGCATTAATAAGCATAATGCTATTTTTTAAAGTTGCCAACAGACTTTCCCCTTTGAATATTAAAGAATTTTGTATTAATAGGTTCGTTGATGATCCATAGATATATTTTATAATAGAATTAGATATATTTAAAGTACAAAAATGACTTGGGCTCAAATACGAAATCCTACATTGTGTAATAAAATTATTATAAGATTCTACATTTGAACCTATTCTACTAGAAAATAGACATTTTATAAATGTTGCATTTCGCAAATATCTTACATTCAATATATCCCCATTAAAATAAATCCCTTCCACATATAAATGATTGGTTTGTTGTTGCAAAGAATCCAATGAAATATCTAGATCTCCGTACAATATCGTTGGATACAATGCTTTCCCTTCGGCGACAGAGAGACTGTCGGCCTTCGTTTCATATCCCGATCCGTAAATTGTTACCGGCTTGGTAATATCGGTCGCATTGAATCTTCCCGGAGAAAGGGTGATAACACCACCACTTTCAGCGGCATCCATTGCATCAATAAAAGCATCGTGTCCGAAAAAGAGTTGTACATCATCACCGTTCTGTAAAGTTGCGATTTCTACTTCTTGTGCACATACGTGAATCGCGGCCATAACCGCAATAAGCAATAAAAACAGATTTTTTCTCATAATCGGCTATTTTTTAGTTATACATAAAGTAATCCGCACCGGAAAATATTGCAGAATTCCATTAAAAGGACAGATTTTCATTCCTTGCACATATCGCAAAAACTTCCGATGCGGATTACAAATTCATTATTCGACAATCAGTTTGATAATGCATTTTTCTTGACCGTTATCCAAAAGGAGAAGATAGAACCCTGCGGATAAATGGTCTGCCGGGATAGACATTTCCCCCACTCCCGGATATATCTTCGACTGATGAGCCGTTACACCTGATGTTGACACCAGTCTCACGTTCCACTCTCCCGAAACATCGCCTTCGGGCTTTATATGTATCGATTTATCCCCCGGGAAGAAATAAGCAGCAAATCCTTTACTTTTATTGGCTGAGTTTTCATCTATGGAAGAAAGATTTATAGGATATTCTACTTCGACCCATATTCCGTCTGCTGTTTCCGGTGAAACTTGAATTGTTCCTGAAATGGCTTCATACCCCTCTAACTCAATTGTATAACGATGCTCTCCGGGTGCAACATCACCAACCATTATATAACCATCGAAATCTGTCAGTGCGGTAAGTTTACCATCTAAAATAAGTGTTCCCGCAGAAGTTGTTATGTCAATATCGGGATACATAAGCAATGCGTAGACTTTTGACGCGGATTCCGATAAAATGATATCGAATGTCTGATTCTCCTTATCTCCTATGAAAATCTCTTTTATGCTGGTATTGTAGCCATAGCAAGAGGCACAAACTTGATAGGTCTCACCAGCCATCAAATACCCCCTATAATAAGACCTGTCATCAGAATCAAAAATCTTATTATTATGATATAGAATACAATAAGCACTTTCATCGCTCAAATCTATGAGTTCACCTTTTTCGTTTTTGAAATAGATAAAAACCTCGCGAAAATTTGAGATATCTATAGTAATAACCCTATCATTATGAATGGAGAATTTTTCACTATAACCAGATGGGAATATTTCACATTGATAATTATCCCCTTCTTGCAATATTATTTCTCCTTGGGCTATACCATCCTCATTGGCTGAAAATGTGTGATCTGTGATATATTTACCATTATGAGAAATAAAAATATCAATCTCTGCCCCCGGAAGTGACGTGATAACTTTAAAGGTCAATGTATATTCTTTCGGCGTTTGGTATACTACTTTTATACGGCTATTGCCTTCGACAGTGAAAGAACTGGCCTGCCAATCTGCATCATATAGTTTCATGACACTTGCCTTGTATCGTCCCTCTTTCAAATAAAAATATTCCGGTAGATCATAATCGAATGTACAGGTATACCCGTTTTCTGCCTCGATTTTAAACAGGTTTTCCCTATTGTAATTATCGGGATCATAAAGCGGAAATCCATTTTCATCGACAATGTCGAAGATGACTTTCTTATATACATCGGACGAAAGCTCTATATCGATAGAAGCATCTTCGTTCAAAGACAAATCGGTATCTTCCAGCACAAGCATTCCATTCCCTTCTGCAGAAGCATTGTAGGAACAAGTATATTCACCGACAGGAAGATAGCATGAGTCGGCATAATTATTCCACTTGGCCAAGCTTAAAGAATAACTACTCGGACCGTTTATACTTATACTTAAAGAACTTAACGACTCCAATAGGTCGCCGGAAACGTTCGCATTCACTTTCTTGTAACCTTCATAAGACAGCTCTATCTCTACATCTTCTCCGCCAACCATAATGTCGCCACTCTTTTGTGGAAATGAACTGCCTCCATAACAATAGTAAGAATATCTGCCTTGTGGCAATTTTACCGTTGTCATACCAGCCTCGTCGGTCGAATTTAAGGAAATGCTGTTACCACCAGATGCCGGGGTAACTGATATGCTGCCTCCCGGCATAGGAGAACCATCGGGTGCAATAAGTTTGAATGTTACATTCTGGAATCTCGATGCGTCAAATGTATATAATATATCTTTATCTTCTCCGTCTACCGTAAATTCGATTTCCTCATTTTTATAACTTATCTGCGTCATCTTGTCATACACATCTACCGTGGCGACATAATTGCTGTCGATCAGGTAAATAAACCGGGAGGCATTTATCGTATTATATAAGCCCTCCATTTTGATGCGAATATTATCCAATCGGTATTTAGATGTGTCTTCTGGCGATATGGATATTTTACGATACTCCTCATACGAGAAAAATTCCGGTGTTTCTGCAACCGAATCAATATCTATCCATTCCTCAAATGTTCCCGGATAATAGAATGTACACTGTACATTTTTTTTACGGGATTTAATACTATAAAGATTTGCTATATCGTCATAAGACATGGGACTGCCGTTTAACTCTACTTGAAGTAAGTCGCGTTGCATATCCGGGCGTAACTTGACATCGACATAAAGCGTCGTATATACATCGGAAAAATGTACCGACTTTTCTATATCCGCATCGACTATATTCAGTTGTAATTCTTCATAGGCCATATAATCAGGATCCCATACCCGTACGTCATACACATACTCTCCGGGCAAAGCAAACAAAGTAGCACAACCCTGTTGGTCGGTACGGAAGCGTTGGCCTGTTCCGTCCATTTCGATCGTGGCATCGGACATAGGCGTCGTCCCGTCCATATCATAAACGGTTATTGTGGCCTGATAAGATTTTGTGTAATCAAATACCACCTCACAAGGTTCTTCTGTTACGTTTATTTTCTGACCGGCAGGAATAATGTAATTTTGGGGGCATGATACCAGAGTTGCCATATACTCGCCTTGCGGAATATAGCAATCATATAAACCATCGGGAGAGGCATAAGAAATATCTATATTATCATATACTCCGACTGTTTGTAGTTTTTCTATCCGAATGCCACCGGAGATGCCGGTCCCAGCTCTACCAATAATTCCGACTGAGAGCTTTTGCATATTGGAAAATGGGGTATCTATGACTATTTCTCTATTCCTCGGATCGGAAATATTTTCAACTTGATTTTGTGGAGCGAACAATATGCGGCCACCCAATGACCAATTCCACACTTGTGCCGTCGTATCGACAGCTACCCATGCCGTATCTCTCCCGTCATCATTCCATTTGATCGGTAAACTCTGACCCTCTCTGTCTGTTGGTTCGATAGCGATTTTATCATATTCCGAAGATTCTATGCCGGAGAGTTTGAATACAAATCGGCAAAACCCTTCTGTTTTGACAACGACTGGCTCATCACCCCCATTCCACACAACTTCATAATTAGAGGGTAATTTCCACTCATAGTAATCGTCAAAGTACATCTCCATGAAATTCATGTTTGTACGCTCAACGATAAACTCCCCGTTTTTGTCTGTTGTAAAACGGGCATAGTCCGCATTCCAAGAAGAATTCGATTCCGTGATCGAACCTGTTATCCCGACAATAGGATCGCCAAAAGTATCGACGACGCGAACTGTCATCTCTTTTGCATGCAAAGCAAATGCAAAAAGAGAAAGGAAACCTAGTAAAATAAATTTCTTCATATTTTCTTTCTTTTGCCTACGGCTCTTGATTCGGCATTAATAATATTGACATAGAAATGTGTGAGCCGGTAACATTTCTTTTTGGTTTCTCTTATATAATATCCAATATTGCAAAGATATTTTATAATATCAAATTGAAAAAAATTTTTTACACATAAATTTGATAAAAGAATTATTAATGATAATTAGCCTAATCGCCAGATTTGTTAAGATTATTATTCGTATCTTTGAGACCAAATCATTCGAATCGAATATTAAAAATATAAGCTATGAAATTCGTAACAAACGAAAAACTCACTATCGTGGGTGCTGCCGGCATGATCGGCTCCAATATGGCACAAACAGCCATTATGATGAATTTGACACCTAATATCTGCTTGTACGATCCCTATGCTCCGGGACTGGAAGGTGTCGCTGAGGAACTGTATCATTGCGGTTTTGAAGGAGTAAACATCACTTATACGTCCGACATCAAAGAGGCTCTTACCGATGCCAAGTACATCATCAATTCGGGTGGCGCGGCCCGTAAAGCCGGCATGACCCGCGAAGACCTTTTGAAAGGAAATGCTGCCATCGCCGAAGAGTTCGGGCAAAATGTAAAGAAATATTGTCCCGATGTAAAACATATCGTCATCATCTTCAATCCGGCCGATATTACCGGTCTTATCGTACTTTTGCATTCGGGATTGAAACCGTCTCAGGTTACGACATTAGCAGCTCTCGACTCTACCCGATTACGCAGCGAATTGTCCAAGTATTTCCAAATATCGATGGACTCTGTCGAAAATTGCCGTACCTACGGCGGACACGGCGAGCAAATGGCTGTGTTTGCTTCTACGGCAAAAGTTAATGGCAAACCGCTTTCAGAGCTTATCGGGACGGAGGTTCTCTCCAAAGAGCAATGGGTCGAGATACAACAGAAAGTCATAAAAGGCGGTGCAAATATCATCGCTTTGCGAGGACGGTCTTCATTCCAAAGTCCGGCTTACGTATCGGTCGAAATGATCGCTGCCGCTATGGGCGGAAAACCTTTCCGTTGGCCGGCCGGAACGTATGTTTCGAACGATAAGTTCGATCATATCATGATGGCATGGGAAACCGATATTACCGCAGATGGTTGCCATCTGAAACCTGTAAAAGGAACGCCGGAGGAAGAAGCGGCTCTCGAAAAGAGTTACGAACATCTTTGTGCTCTTCGCGACGAAGTTATTGCCATGGGTGTTCTTCCAGCTATCAGCGAATGGAATAAAATCAATCCCAACATACGCTAAACGATATTGTTCCGATAAAAAAGAGTCATACCCAATATTGGATATGACTCTTTTTTATGTTCAGCAAATCCCACATAGAATCGAGAAAAGAGAGAGATCAAAACTTTTTAATGGTTGATTCCGACACAATGAATTGGGGCAAATATCGGTGTGAAAAATCTATTCCAGCGTAGAGCCGCAAAAAACGGTCTTATTTTACAACTAAACAGATTCGATATGGATTTGCTTTACCAGTAGCCATGTTTCAAAGATAACCACTTCTTCTTGATACAAAAAATATTCGAGGCCTTTTCGTTTTATGGGAAATATCGTTTCATTTTATTTTTTACGAATATTTTTCGGATAATAGAAACGGGCTGTATGAAATTTACAGCCCGTTTCTTGATTGTTATAGAGAGTTCAGAATTACATCATGCCTCCCATACCACCCATTCCGGGAGCCATGCCGGCAGCAGGAGCTGCATTATCTTCTTTCTTGTCGGCAATGACGCATTCGGTCGTGAGGAACATACCGGCAATGGAAGCCGCATTTTCGAGAGCTACACGAGTAACCTTAGCAGGATCGATAACTCCGGCAGCAAAGAAATTCTCGTATTCACCCGTGCGAGCGTTGTAACCGAAATCCCCTTTGCCGTCTTTTACTTTCTGAACGACAACTGCACCTTCGACACCTGCATTTGCAACGATTTGACGCAAAGGTTCTTCGATAGCACGTTTGATAATTTCAATACCCGTTGTTTCGTCTTCATTATCGCCTTTCAGGTCGTTCAATGAAGATATGGCACGTATATAGGCTACACCACCACCGGGTACGATACCTTCGGCTATGGCCGCACGAGTTGCGCTCAGTGCATCGTCCACACGGTCTTTCTTCTCTTTCATTTCTACTTCGGAAGCAGCACCGATATAAAGGACGGCAACACCACCAGCCAATTTGGCAAGACGTTCTTGCAATTTCTCCCGGTCGTAATCCGACGTGGTTTTCTCGATTTGTGCCTTGATTTGAGCTACACGAGCAGTAATAGCTGCTTTGTCGCCCATACCATTTACAATCGTTGTATTTTCTTTATCGACGGTTACTTTCTCGGCACGACCCAACATATCGATGGTTGTCGATTCGAGTTTGAGACCTTTCTCTTCCGAGATTACGACACCGCCAGTCAATACGGCAATATCTTCGAGCATCTCTTTACGACGATCGCCGAAGCCGGGAGCTTTTACAGCACATATTTTCAAAGAGCCGCGCAAGCGATTTACTACCAACGTAGCCAAAGCTTCGCTGTCAACATCTTCTGCAATGATCAACAAAGGACGACCCGACTGTGCAGTAGCTTCGAGAACGGGCAGCATCTCTTTGAGAGAAGAGATTTTCTTGTCGAAAATAAGGATATACGGGTTTTCCATTTCGCATTCCATCTTTTCGGTGTTGGTTACGAAATAAGGAGAAATATATCCGCGATCGAACTGCATACCTTCTACGATTTCTACCGTCGTATCGGTTCCTTTGGCTTCTTCTACGGTAATGACGCCTTCACGTTTTACCTTTTCCATAGCTTCGGCGATAAGTTTTCCGATTTCGCTGTCATTGTTGGCAGAGATACGGGCAACCGATTCGATTTTAGCCATATCGTCATTTACCTCTTGTGCCTGAGATTTGATATTTTCCACCACACAAGCAACAGCTTTGTCGATACCGCGTTTCAAATCCATAGGATTGGCTCCAGCGGTAACGTTTTTCAGCCCGACATTGACGATTGCCTGAGCCAATACCGTAGCTGTCGTCGTACCGTCTCCTGCATCATCTCCGGTTTTAGAAGCCACTTCTTTTACCAATTGGGCTCCCATATTCTGGAAAGCCTCTTCGAGTTCCACTTCTTTCGCTACCGAAACACCATCTTTCGTGATGTGAGGAGCACCAAATTTTTTCTCGATGATTACGTTACGGCCTTTCGGACCGAGAGTTACTTTCACTGCGTTGGCCAAAGCGTCAACGCCTTTTTTCAGCTCTTCGCGAGCCTCGATATTGAATTTAATTTCTTTTGCCATGATTGTAAGTATAATAGGTTGAATAAACAACGTTAAAAGTTAGAGAATTGCTAAGACATCGGACTGACGCATGATAAGATATTTCTCACCGTCCAATTCCAGTTCAGTACCGGCATATTTCCCATACAATACAGTATCACCGGGTTTTACGACCATTTCTTCATCTTTCGTTCCGTTGCCTACGGCTACGATTTCACCTTTCAAGGGTTTCTCTTTGGCTGAATCGGGAATGATGATTCCACCTACAGTTTTTTCTTCTGCTGGTGCAGGCTTGATCAATACTCTGTCTGCTAACGGTTTAATGTTCATTTCTTTTTATTTTTAAGTTAATTATATAGTTCTTTTTTCTTCTCTTTCCGAGAAAGACACTATTCTTACTGCGAAATCTATGCCAAACTTTTTTTAGTAAAAAAACTGCCAAAAAGACAGAATATACTTTTATCTGCCATATAACAACTGACAAGTATTCTTCTCGACGCTCATTAGATATAATAAAGAGCGAGCCGAATGCAGATTCTTTCACTATCTTTGCAAAAAGCTAACTACGGATTTTTGAAATACAAGATATTCCCGAATTTTGATTATGGAGCAAAGTATTCACGAAATATTGAAACGTTATTGGGGATATGACTCTTTCAGACCCTTGCAGGAAGATATCATACAATCGGTCTTAAAAGGAATAGATACGCTTGCGTTAATGCCGACCGGTGGCGGAAAATCGATTACTTATCAGGTTCCGGGGTTATACATGGACGGTATATGTATCGTGGTAACGCCTCTTATCGCGTTGATGAAAGACCAAGTAGACACGTTGCGGGCCCTCGACATAAAAGCATCGTATATACACTCGGGAATGAGCCGACGGGAGATGCTCACTACTCTCGACAACTGCATATTCGGGAAATACAAGTTCCTCTATGTTTCTCCCGAACGGCTATCGACCCAACTTTTCCAAGAAAAGCTCAAAGATTTACCGGTTTCACTACTTGTTGTAGACGAGGCCCATTGTATTTCGCAGTGGGGATATGATTTCCGCCCCGATTATTTAAAAATAGCGGAATTGCGACAGACAATTCCCCAAATACCCGTACTTGCCGTAACAGCAACCGCAACTCCCGAAGTTGCAAAAGATATTCAGACTAAGTTGCTTTTTAAGGCTGAAAATGTTTTCCGAAAAAGTTTCCGTCGGCCGAATCTTCGTTATGTTGTCCGTTACAATGAAGACAAACTGCAACAACTCATCTATATATTATCCCGCGTCCCGGGAAGCGCCATCGTGTATGTCCGCAGCAGAAAACGCACAAAAGAGGTTGCAGAGGTCTTATATCGTGCAGGAATATCCGCACAATATTATCATGCGGGTATCGATCCCGAAGATAAAGAGCGCAGGCAACAAGAGTGGAAAGAAGGGCATTCCCGGGTTATAGTTGCAACAAATGCTTTTGGTATGGGAATAGACAAGCCCGATGTGCGTCTGGTCGTACATCTCGATATACCCAGTTCTCCCGAAGAGTATTATCAAGAAGCCGGACGGGCCGGACGGGACGGAAACAGTTCTTATGCCGTCCTGCTCTATTCCCCGACCGATAAATCCAAGCTGCATAAAAGGGTAACAGACATGTTCCCCGAAAAAGATTTTATAGTCCGTATATACGAAGCCATGTGCAACTATTTGCAAGTAGCCGAGGGATTTGGAATAAACTCAGTACATGATTTCGATTTGAATCTTTTTTGTAAGACATTCAAATTCCCGATACTGCCCGCTTACCACGCGTTGAAAATATTGGAACAGTCGGGATATATAGAATACATAGAAGAAGCCGATTCGCAGTCCCGTGTCATGGTAACCGTACATAGAGACGAATTGTATAAACTAAAAACCGACGACCCCGATACCGATACGGTATTGCAATGCTTGTTACGCTCTTATACAGGATTATTCGCCGATTATACATTTATCAAAGAGTCGATTATCGAACGGCGTACAGGGTTGTCTCCCGAAACAATATACGAGAGTCTCATCTATTTGGGGAAATTACACATTATCCATTATGTTCCTCGAAAAAGAATGCCCTTCATTCTTTTTACCCGTTCCCGTACAAGATTGAAAGATCTTGTAATACCCCGGTCGGCATACGAAGAACGAAAAGAGCGTTTTGT
>ULXJ01014858.1_pt1 | contig 35764 bp, 29 predicted proteins | sample 1960981 | NCBI WGS metagenome assembly ULXJ01 (sample SAMEA4835830, study PRJEB28245) | human gut metagenome | biome: gut microbiome; material: fecal sample | place: Denmark | collected 2008 | reverse complement strand
GCAAGATGCCGGGAGTTCGAGTCTCCCCACTCGGACCAAAACCCGTCAAAATCTTATGATTTTGACGGGATTTTCTTCATTATGGGCCCAATTATAGATGAATATTGGCGTGTGCCTAGCGATCTCATCGTTTCCTTAAAGGCAAAAAATGAGCAAGGTGTATTTCGACCTTGCCCCTGTAGCCAGTATCTGATGTTCAGTTTGCCAAACGGGAAGTTGCTTGGCTGCCGCCATTTATGCCATACTGTTATCCATAAACCCACCAAATGCAAAAATACACCAAATCAATGTGACTGCAATGATCAGCTTCATAACCATTCCGACTCTTGCTTTAGACCGATAAATGAATGGAGCTGTTCCGATGGAACAGACTGCCGCGCCGCAAAGAATGACCCGTTGAAAGTACGTCAAATGGATCGGACTGCCGCTGACAACTGAGGAATTGGCAGTCATAAAAAGAGCGACGCCAAGCAGATAGAGCAAGATGCTGATCACATTCCGCTTTTTCATACACTTCCCCCCTTGTAAAGATGTGCTTCTATCTGCATAGACGAAAAAAACGCCAAAGGGTTCTGGAGATTGATCCTATACCGCCCGCTGAACATCCACGGATGTTGGCGGGCGGTATTCTTTGTAGCGTATGAAAAGCTGCTGCGCCTGATGCCCCGGCGGTTGCCCTGCTTGCCGGAAGGACCTTTTTTCGGTACAATGGCAGCAAGAAGATCGGCCTTGTTATATCTGGATCAGATTGCTGGAGGTCTGGAAAGCAGACAGATGAGGAGGATGAAAGATGCAGCACGAATGCAGAATCACAGTACTGGAAACCAAGGTATTCCCGGAGTACCAGGAGAAGTATCTGGCAGATCCCAAGTCGGGCCCCTGTCCCTGCTTTCAGAAGGGAGATACCTTTTTGCTTAAGCGCACCGCCGAGCAGGATGATTTTTACCACCTGATGAACGGGAAATTCTGCGGAGAGGCGTGGGACGCCATCAGCCGGTATGTCTACACCGCCTTGCAGGGTGGGTCGATCATGCACAAGTGGACCAACGACGAGCGGATGATGATTGCCTGCTGCAACGATGGAACCAGGCCGGTGATTTTCAAAATCGAGCGGATCGACATCCCGGAAACCGAAGAAGAGAAACAATGGCTGGAAAAGCAGAATTTCAAGAACACGGCAGACGACGCCTACACCGGCTGAGCAAAGGCTGTTTTCATTGGGCGAAGACTGGCTGAAACCGCCGCTCCCCTACAAAGTCTGGTCTGCTTGTTGGGCTGTGTTAATCTGCGTTGCTTGCGGCAACGGGTCGCTTTGCCTACACTGAGGTCGAAGGGAGTGAGTTCATATGCTCAATGAAAACATCAAAGCGCTCCGGAAATCCAAGGGGCTTTCCCAGCAGGACCTTGCCGACAAGCTGAATGTGGTGCGGCAGACCATCTCAAAATGGGAACAAGGATTGTCTGTCCCGGATTCTGATCTGCTGATTGCCCTGTCGGAGGCCCTGGAGACGCCCGTGAGCACGCTGCTGGGGGAGACTGTGGTAGAGACAGAGGCGGACACGGTCAAAGCCCTCGCAGAAAAGCTGGAGATCATCAATCTGCAATTTGCCCGGAGAAAGACTTTTCGAAGAGAGGTTCTCCACTGGTCCCTGATCGCATTCTGCACACTTCTCGTGGCCGGATTTGCGGCTTTGGCCGTGGTCAACAGCCCGTACCTGGGCTGGGATTTCAGCGACCCGGAAACTGCTGTCATGGGCACGGCCCTCCATGCCTTTGAGTGGGGCTTTGCCCGCCTGGCCCCCTTCGCCCTGATAGCGGCGCTGGCAGGTGTTTTCCTGACGCGGAAAAAGGCGTGATTGATTCGGGAAACTGTATGCCGTCAGATACTGCCCCTGTCCTTTTCTTCTTAAGGATTCTGCGGTTTCGGTCGATGAATCTTATAAGAAAGCTGTTTGAGCGGCCAGGAAGAGGAGGTAATTTTTATGGCAATGGCAGCGATTCCTTTTCGTCCCTATACCGGCGTGATCGACACCAGCAGCAAACGCTATCAGGCGGCGAAGGCCATGCTGGATGAGGGAAAGGCGACGAAGTCCGAAGCTCAGAGTGAAAGCGAAACCCAGCTGGAGAAACTCCGCATGCTGCTGCGTATGTTGGGGAAGGACACCTCCTCCGTGGACGAACTGCTGAAGCTCTACGAAGGGGACGAAGAGATGGCAATCCGCAACCTCATGGGGCAGCTGGATGAGGACGGAGACCGCATCAACTGCTACGGGGTGGCCGGCATGGATATCACGGGCAAAGACCCTGCTACCATCCAAAAGCTCATTGACATCCCGGAAGCGGCCCGGCAGGACATGTTCGACACGACCTTGCGGGAGTACATTTGCTTCAACGGCATGGGCAGCGGGGAGTCGGACCGGACTGCCGTCTTTACCTGCTATCAGCTGAGCGTGGAGAAATCTGAGCGCCTGACGGGTACCTGGACGCTGGAGCAGTATGAGCGGTGCTATGAGCGGGCCTTTTATAACATTGTGAAAGCAGCAAATCCTGAATGGAAACCGGGGCAGAGATTTGATCCCAGCCTCCTGGACGGCGTTACCAGGCAGTCCGTGGAGCAGCAGATCGTCCCCGCGGATGGCCGGACGCTGACCCTTACCAGCGGGGACGCCATCGATGTGAGAGCGTAAGGAGCAGCCTGCAACGTCAGAGAATCTGCTTCACCCCTTGCCTTGCGCCTTTATGTGATCTGTGCAGCATTTTATGCTGTACGTCCCTTATCAAACAGAATGAACCGGTCGATAAAAACAACGGGGACGATCATTTCAAGAGAAAGGGTGATTGCTGTGATAGAGTCTATCATGGGAATGCAGACCGCTCAGATTCAGAGTGCTTACAGCACTTCCCTGATGAAGAGAACGATGGATGACGCAGAAAGTCAGGCAATTTCTCTCATCCAGGATATGGTCAATTCTGTTCCCGCCCCTGCTCAGTATGCGTTTGATGTTTATGCCTGAGTGATCAAAAAACCATGCAGAGCATATTGGCATCTTCTAGACGGTTACCCACCGGTTAGGGATGACAGAAAACCCACGGCAAGCTATTTGGCTTGCCGTGGGTTTTTAAATTTAGAGGGACAGGCCAACCTTTTGCAGTAAGATCTTCCGTCTCATTCAGACGCTCACACTCCACGCGCTTATTCTGAATAGGAACGTTGTACTCGATGTTCTCTAAAAGCAGTTCAAATGGTTCTCCCACTCTCGTATCTAGGCACGTCCGGATCAGCTGGTATATATTCGGAGCATAAAAGTCTCATACATCACGTGCTTGATCTTATCCTTGCTGAACCAATCACTTACTCGAGAAGGGACATCAATGATATATTGATATTGAGATTGATTATATAGTAAAATAACTCTGTCCTGATATAAAAGGAAGTAGACTCACGCAGTCATCTACCCAAAGTGTTTATAAGAGGGGTGCAGCAGCATGGACTATCCCATATCTGTTTTTCTCGACTCTAATATTTTTATAGCTTGCAAGTACGATATAAGCGAAGATAGCAAATTGGGGATTCTACTTCGATATATAAAAGCAGGTAAAATCAGACTTTTCCTTAGCAACATAGTTAAAAGAGAAGTTGAGGCACATATTTGCGAAGATGCGGAAAGCGCTGTTGGTTACTTTGAAAAAGCTATGAAGGATGCCCAAAAGCGCATTGATGAGAAAACTCTGGTAAAAACGTCTTTCCATTCATGTTTTAATTTGCCGACAAAAGAACTTGTTAAAGGCGAATTGAAAACAGAATTTGAACAATACTTACTGGATTGCAACGCTATTATTTTAGATAATGAAGGTATAACTTGTGACGCCATACTAAATGATTATTTCTCAGGTGTTGCTCCATTTGAGAATCGCGAAAAGAAAAAGCACGAATTTCCAGACGCTATTATGATTGCAAAACTGAAAAAGGAATTTCCGGAAGGGAAGATTCTATGGGTCATTAGTGATGATGAAGGATTTAAACAGGCACTTCACGGTAGCTCTCAATTTCAATGCCTGTCACGATTGCAGGACCTCTATGATTTAATCAACAAAAATGACCACACTTATCAAGAAATAGAAAAGTACTTTTCTTCTAATGCAGATCAAATACATTCAATTATTTTGAGGGAACTGGAGGCATCTGATATTGAAGTTGATGGGACCGATTATGATAGGAAGGGCATAGTTGAAGGATTTGATTACGATGAGACAGATATTTTGGAAATTTCAAATCTCAAAGTAAAACTAGACTCCGTCGACGAAATATCTGAAGGCAATGCAATTGTAACAGTCCGCTGTTCTGCGCACTTTTCGGTATATGGCAGTTACGATGATTTTGATAGTGGTGTTTGGGATTCAGAAGATAAAGAATATGTTTTTGTACCACATTATGACGTATACGAAGAGCACGATGCAGATTTTTATTGCGAATTAAAGCTTTGTTATCAAGAAGAAAATCTTGATTATAGTTTTTCTGTAGAATCGGTTACATGTGATATTAAACTGGATCAGGAGTCAAGAGTGGAACGTCTTGTTCAGGATCCAGAGGAAAATGCAAAAGCAGATCAAATGGATGCATTGGAGGAATACCACAGGCATTGAAACGCACCCGAGTACACAATATTATTGTACGTATTTTTATAATTATGGTGTTCTCAGTTTTCAGTTCCTTCCCGCAGTCTTCTACAGCCAGTCTGTTCTCAAAAGCCTTTCTCAAAACGTGGAAGGCTGTACTAATGCGCACAGCCTTGAAATGACTATCCTTTACCGGTAGACGTCTAACGTTATGCACTGCAGCAACATCTTTTTCTGGAGTAAGTATGTGCTTGTAAGGTAGGTCAAGTACAGGACTGGCATGGAGCTACAACTATGATTCTAAGATTGAGCACTGAGTAGCAACTGGATTGAAAGATGACGGGAGATCCGGATTGAGGAGCTCTTCAAATCAAAGCAACCAGATCTGGTCACCTTAATTTTTTAATTCTATTATATTTAAGGCGTTACGATGAAGAATATGGCCAATATGGTTCTCATTGAAGAATTTGTCAAAAGAGTGTATAATTAAAAAACGGTAGGCTTTGAGCCTGCAATGCCAGCCGTGCGGGATTTTCCGTACGGCTTTTGTTGTATAAAGGATGAGAGGGAGAGTATGGGAGAAAGCAAAAAATATATATTTGAAAAACTCACACCAGTAAATACTTGCGATATGGATGTTTATGATTCTGCGATAGATTTTATTTTTAAAGAAGCAGATATTCGAAACGTTGCAATTTCTGGTGCATATGGAGCAGGAAAAAGCAGTGTACTTGCTGCTTACAAATCCAGACACAAAGAAAAAACTTTTTTACATATTTCTTTGGCTCATTTCCAAGATAATTCGGAAGAATCTTCTTCTGATGATTCCTCTCGTGTAAAAGAATCTGTTCTTGAAGGAAAGATTCTCAACCAACTTATTCATCAAATACCCACTGATAAAATCCCTCAAACCAATTTTAGGGTAAAAAAGTCCACCAGTAATAGGATAGTCTTAGGATACACAATCGCAGTATTGGTGTTCTTGATTGCTCTTTTTCATATTTTGTTTTTTCATGGATGGTCCACTTTTGTTAGCGAGTTGTCAGCTAGCGTTGTGAAAAATATATTAAACCCGTCTATTAACAATCTTTCTTTGATATTTAGCGGAGTTTTGTGCGTTGGTCTTGCTGGCCTTTTCTTGTTCAATCTATTAGTAATTCAAAAAAATAAAAGTATCTTTAAAAAACTAAGTTTTCAAGGTAATGAAATTGAAATCTTCTCAGAAAGTAATGACTCCTTTTTTGATAAATATCTCAATGAGGTCTTATATCTTTTTGAAAATGTTGATGCCGATGTAATTGTTTTTGAGGATATGGATCGTTTCGATGCGCATAGAATTTTTGAAAGGCTTCGCGAAGTAAACACTTTAGCGAATATTCAGAGGAGTAAAGAGGGAAAAAAGATTCTGCGTTTCTTCTATTTGCTGCGAGATGATATATTTATTTCCAAAGATCGTACAAAGTTTTTTGATTATATCATTCCTGTAGTTCCCGTCGTAGATAGCTCAAATTCTTACAATCAGTTTATTTCGCACCTAAAAAAGAATGATTTATTCTCAAAATTTGATGAAGGTTTTTTACAAGGCATATCTTTATATGTGGACGACATGCGCTTACTTAAAAATATTTGTAACGAGTTCTTGATTTACTATAACAGGCTGAATACGACTGAGCTGGACTACAACAAAATGCTCGCCTTGATAACTTATAAGAACTTGTTCCCGCGAGATTTTAGCGATTTGCAATTGAATCGGGGGTTTGTCTTTGCACTTTTTGATAATAAAAGTAAGTTTATTGAAAATAGGGTTGAGGAACTTCGTAGTGCAATTCAGGACAAACGGGGACGGATCGCAAACGCTAAACAAGAAGTCGCCCAAACAACTGACGAGTTAAATCTTATTTTCGCGCCTAAAAGAAGTCGCTATACATCCCGTTTAAGTGATACGGATCAAGCCGACTATAATCGAAGACTGCAGGCAGTACAAGATCAAGAAAAAGGTGTTATAGGACAACTTGAGAAAGAACTCGCTACAGAAGAAAAAGAACTTCGTAGTATAGAGAATGCACCATTATCTTCTATAATTACCCGTGAGAATGTTGATCATATTTTTAGTTTGACTGTCACTAATGAAATTGGAGAAGAAACTTCCTTTAATGAAGTAAAAGCGAATGAATATTTTCCTCTTGTTAAATATCTGATTAGAGACGGATATATAGATGAAACTTATGCGGACTATATGACATATTTCTATGAAGACAGTTTGAGCCGCGTCGACAAAATCTACCTTCGTAGTATCACGGACAAAAAAGCCAAGACTTATGATTACCAGTTAAAATCACCAGAAATGGTATTTCATCGCTTACGTCCCATTGATTTTGATCAGGAAGAGACTCTCAACTTCATGCTCTGCGACTATCTTTTAAGTGCGCAAAGTGCATCTGAACATTTATCTCACCTAATTTCTCAACTGCGCAGTACAAAAAATACTATATTTATTGCTCAATTCTTTGATTTTACGGCTAATATGTCTGCTTTTATCCGGGTTTTTAATACAAAATGGCCGAGCCTTTTTGTTGATATGCAAGATGTGAATGGGTTTAATCAGGAGCAATTAAAATTATTTTCGGTTTATATGTTATATTATTTAGATCAGGACACGCTTGATACAGTTAACCGAAATGAAGTGTTGACACAGTATATTAATAACTCAGAAGATTACTTGTCGATAGATACTCCGCAAATTGATAAACTGATTGCTGCATTCAATCAATTAAATGTTTCTTTTCCTAAGATTGATTATGAACACGCTGAAAAAGAACTGTTCCGCGCAGTATATGAAAATAATCTATATGAGCTTAATTTTGATAATATAGCATTATTTTTGGAAAAACTGTGGGGAATTGATATTGCTGAGGACATTCGGCATAAAAGTTATACAATAATCAGTGGAAATAGAAACTCTCCCCTATACAAGAGAGTAGAAGACAACATGTCGGATTACTTTGCAATCCTTTTGGAGGAATGCGATGGAAAAATATCAGATGAAGAAAGCAAAGTTGTTTCTCTATTAAACCGCAGCGATATTGATGAATCGAGCAAAAAAGAATATGTCGAATATTTAGACACTAAGTTGCACAACTTGTCTGACTTTACAGACCATTCGATTTGGAGTTCGTTGCTTGATTCCGGAGAACTCATTTGCTCTGAGCGTAATATCTTAAGTTATCTTAGCGAAAAGCAGAAGGTGGATTCTTCACTTGTAAAGTATATCAACAGTGCAGACAAACCTTTAGATTTTTCACCCCAAAATATTGATATTACAGAAGAAGAGAGAGATGTCCTACTTGACTATATAGTGAGTTGCAACAATATTGTTGATGAGCGGTATAAGGATATCATGGCTACGATTGGACTTCAGTATGTGAATTTCGACGTTTCGGGTATTCAGGATTCCAAGATGGATATATTGATAGACTATGATATCATTCAGATGAACACTGCTACCCTAACCTATGTGCGAGCGGAATATGAATCAAGCCTATTTAGATTTATCCGGAAGCACATAAAAGAATACTTGGATCTTATCAACGATGAACTCTTTATTCAAGAAGAGCTTGTGGAGATACTATCATGGGATGTTGAAGATTCCTATAAAATGAAGCTACTCAGCTATTCGACAGATGCAATTTCGATTATTGGGAAAAACTATTCGCTTCAAATTTGTGTATATATACTCAAAAATAATTTGCAGCAAGATGATATGACTTCCTTTTACCTGTCATACAATCAGCAACCTAATGAGATCAAAGAAATAGTTTTGCAAAATGCGACAGATCATTTTGAGGAAATAATTGATGATCCACGCATCGCTGAAGAGCCTTTAAAGGAAGATTTGCTTTGTGTTGGTAAAATTTCTTTTGAAGATAAAGTGCATCTTCTTGCGGTGATGCTCCAAGATATCAATCAAGCCGAAGCATTAAAGTGTTTATCGATTCTCAAGCTAACAGACTTTATTCAAATCTTTGATTCTCATAGCAGACCAAAATTCGAGAGAACTGCTCAAAATCAAGTATTGCTAGATGCGTTCAAGAGGAAAAAATGGATATACGAGTATTATGAAGATGAGAATCATCCGGATTATTACAAGATTAGGAGGAGGGAGCCTAGAAAAACTGAAGTAGAAGAGAACCGAGATTAAGAGTTAAGTCGCTTTGCAGCTTTTGTAGTATCTTCAGTAATTTCTCCCTTCTGGAATATGGTCATATCTATTCCAGTTCCTTATTAGTGTGTAAGACGTACAGAGTATCTCTGCTCCTTCTTGAGAAGAAAGGCAACGCTATCTTTTCGAGGGGGAGCAGATTTTTATCGATGGATTATCACAGGCTATAATTTGATGCACCCAAAACCAACCATCTATACCAAAGTGAGATTTCTTGTTTTACGGAATCATCCGAAATTCAATACGCCGAAACAGTGGACACCCCACATAGATCCCACACGTCAACGCTTATGATATAATAATTAGTCATTTCATTACTTGCGCTAACCGCTTTACTTCGCCCGCTGTCGTAGCATAATACACGCTGTAACCCGGTCAGTAATGGCCCCTCGATCCCTGGCCGAATAGAATTCCAGCGCGGGGGAAAGCACCTCCCGGATCTCTGCTGCAGTTAGTATGGGCATCCGGAGTTGGGGCCCGAAGAGGCTGCGGGCGGTGTTCCGCTGCCGGGTGAAAGTGGTCAGAAAGGGCCGTGCCTTGAGAGAGGCAATCAGAGCAGTGGGCTCGATATCCATGCGGGAGAATCGTGTTGGAGAGAAGTCCGGCTCCGTTGTCAAAAATAGGGCAGTAGCTGTAAACACCGTTTTCCTGGAGGACAGCGAAGTTGTTAAGATGCCGGTCGTCGTTGCAGAACAGCGCGTCCACTTCAAGGAGCAGTGTGAGATACCGGGGAAAGTCCGTAAGGCCCGTATAGTCTTGCCGTGGCTTCTGCTAGGGTAGGTGATCCGGCGTTTGTCGCTGGTGAGCCTCACCAACTTGTCCCGCAGGGGCATTCCCAAACATCGGCTCAGCAGGTGGTTCAGCGTGATGATGGACTGGCCTTCTTTCAGAAAATTAGAACTAACGCAACCTGTCCGCTTTTGCCCATGGACACACAGAGATTCCATACGGTAGCGAAGAAAGGTAAATGGAGTGTCGCACTCAATATTGCTCCGCTCCAGAAGTTGGGAGATCACGGTTTCCGCCAAGGCTTTATACTCAAACTGGTCCATCTTGTACCAGTTATCCGTGCCGGCGTAATACCATTTCTCCTGATTTCCCTTGGAGGATGTCTCTGCGATTTTCTGATTTGATACCAGAGAGATACTCATGGCAGCACCTCCAGCCACTGCTGATCCTCAGCCATGCGGCCTTTGGTTTTCTGGATGATCTGCAGAGGGTCATATTCCGACACGCCGATGGCCTCCAGATACTCCCGCAGACCGGCCCGCTGACGAGGAATGCAGCGCTCTTCCAGGAAGGCCTGGAAGTCCGCCCAGGTGGGGTGGGGATTGTTGCCGAACGCCGTTTTCACCGGGTCGGCCACATAATTTTCCACGGACACGGTTCTTGCCGTGAAGTCCGCGCGGATAGTGGTGCAGAGCCGCTGGCCGTCATAGAAGCGGAAGGTGCGGACGTCGTGTCCCGCGTCAGAGACGGCATCCGGGCGGGAAAGGGTGATCCGCTCCCCGTCGAAGGAGAGTTCCAGCTCCCGCTGGGATTCGCTGATGCCCATGGCCTCCAGCCAGGTAGTAGGCAGCGTGACCTTGCAGGTTCGGGATCCTTTTGCCGCAGTTCCGCCCGCAGCACTGATATTCACTTTTGCAGTGCGCTTCTCCACAACACATCACCTCGAAAATATTACATTCTATTCGGTACGAATAAACAAGGAAAATAGCTGTTGCCATTGCTGGTGGCAGAGAAATTTTTCAATGGGGACATTCCACCTGCTGGATGCCAGGATTGTTTTGTTACTGGAACCCCAGCATCTCCCGCACCATCCCATAGTGCTTGGCCACCGTGTGCCGGGTCACCTTTGCTCCCTTGGCGATAACACTGTAATTTGTCTCGTCCGGGTGAAGCCGCAGGTATTCCCAGATCTGCCGCTGTTTCTTGGTGAGCTTATCCGGTGAGACGATTCCCCGCAGGCGATCCAGAATACCTTTCCGCTCTGCGTTCATCTGCTGGATCAGCACCTTCAGTTTTTCCTCGCACTCCTCCCGGGTGTGGGCGTAGACGCATTTGGAATGCTTCGTGCCGTCCGGCCAGGTGGGGGAGTAGCGTCCCTCAAAGAGGTGGTCATTGAGTTCGTTGATGCAGCCGGTTCCGGGCTTTCTGATGCGCCGCATGACCGGCTTGAAGTCGGCCAGGGGATTCTGCACTGCCTCCGAAGTGTCATCTACAACTTCGTTGCCCAGGCCCCGGTCGATCTTGGCGGCGGCTTCACTGAGCATGTCACCGGTGATGTGGGTGTAGATGTCCAGCGTGGTCGCTGCCGACACGTGGCCCAGCATGGCGGAGAGGGTCTTGATGTCCATGCCGTTTTCCAGTGCCATGGTGGCGAAGGTATGGCGCAGATCATGAAAGCGAATTTGCTTGCACTGTGCACGCTCCAGAGTCACATGGAGGCGCCGGAGCATGGAGCCGGGCGTGAGCGGCGCATCCTCCTTGATGGGGGAGGGGAACAGCCAGCGGCATTTGGCAGTTTTCTGATACTCCCGGAATACCTCAATTACCGCAGGCGGCAGCACCAGCTTGCGGATGGACGCCTTGGTTTTGGGAATGCTCATCTGCATCTTTCCGTTCACTTCATAGATCTGCTTGGTCACAGACAGCGTGCCGGCTTCCAGATCCAGGTCGGACCATTGCAGGGCCAGCAGCTCGCCTCGGCGCAGTCCCGTGGACAGGTCCAGCAGGAATAGCTCGAAGTATCCATCTACCTTGGCCTGCATGAGAAACCGCTGGAGTTCCTGGCGGGACAGCACCTGCATCTCCCGGCCCCGCTTGGGCGGCAGTTTGCAACCCACCGCCGGGTTGGTCCGGATGAGATTTTCCTGCACCGCCTGGTCCAGGGCTGCCCGGCATTTGGCGTGGCACATCCGCACCATCCGGTCGGAGAGACCCTTGCCGTAGAGATCGGTGCGAATCAGCCGGCCCTCCTTTTTCAGGTGGGCGTAGAACTGCTGGAGATCCTTTTGGGTCAGCTGGCACAGCGGGATCTGGCCCAGCTGCGGAATGACGTGCTGGTAGATGTTGGTCTCATAGGTGTGCTGCGTGGTGGGGCGGAGACCGGACTTGACGTAGGTCTGATACCAGAAGTCCACCCATTCTCCGAAAGGCATGTCGGCACGGATCTTCTCGGACTTGGTGTTGCCTACCTCCTCCATCAGCTTGGTGAGCTTTTCCTGACACTCATGCTTGCTTTTGGCCAACACGTTTTTCGTCTTGGGCAGGCCCTGTTCATCATAGCCCACCACGGCCCGGCCTTCCCAGCGGCCGTCCTTGCGCTGCCTTATGGTGCCGGTTCCGCTTTTTCGTTTCCTTGCCATGGATTCAACTCCTCTCCCAGCAGATCTTTCAGAAAGCCGCCAACCACATCGCTGGCGACTTTTTGCATGTCCGGCGTCACATGGGTGTAGGTGTCCAATGTGAAGGAGGCATTGGTGTGGCCCAGGATACCGGAGAGGGTCTTGGCATCCACACCGCTGGCCAGGGCGTGGGTGGCGAAGGTGTGGCGCAGATCATGGAAGCGGATGTGCGGCAGTCCCGCCTCTTTCAGCAGTACCTTCATCCAGTAGTAGGCGGCGCTGGGGCGCACCGGTTTTTCCGGCGCCAGTGGATCCGGGAAGATCCATTGGCTGACGGCACGTTTCTTCCGCTCCTTCAGCCGCTGTACCGTGCTGGGCGGCAGACGGATGGTGCGCCTGCCTCGTTCCGTTTTCGTTTCGCCAATCTCCAGCTCCCCTCGCTTGGGGGCATTCACAGAGCGGAGGATCTTCAGTGTCCCAGTGCTTGCGTCGAAGTCCTTCCACATGAGACCGCAGATCTCACCTCGGCGCAGGCCGGTGGTCAGCTCCGTGTAGAAGAAGTCCCGCCAAGTTTCGTTCTTGTCCACTGCCGCCAGGAAGGCGTCCATCTGTTCCCGGTCCAGGACCTGCTTGGGTTTGTAGCTGTTCTTGGGCAGCTTGGTCCCGTCCGCGGGGTTGTAGGGGATGATGTGGTCTCGCTCCGCGTCTTTGAGACATCGGTGGAGCATGGCGTGGATGCGGAGCACCATGGTGTCCGATAGTTCGTATCCGTACTCCGGGTGATCGTGGACCCGGCCTTCTTTCTTCAGTTTCTGGTACAGCTTCTGGATATCCAGACGGGTGATGCGGGAGATGATCTTGCCGCCCAAGTAGGGCTTCACATAGCACCGGATATACTGCTCGTAGCTGCGCAGGGTGTTGGGACGTAGGGTGACGGCACCGTACTCCTCCATCCAGCGGTCCAGATACTCGCCCAGGGTCATGCGGCTGTCCTCGGTGAGCTGCGCGTCCTGATAGAGGTCCATGTCCCGGTGGAGCTTGGCCAGCAGTTCCTTTTGTGTCCTGGCCAGCACGTACCGGAAGATGGGTTCGCCGTTTTGCTTATGGCCCACCACGATGCGGCCCTCCCAGCGTCCGTCCTCCCGTTTGCGGACCATGCCGTCCCCGGATGGTCTCCGTTTACTCACGCTCGATCACCTCTTGTTTGTCTGGTTCCTTTTCTTTGATATAGCGACGCACGCTCATCGCTCTTCCTGTTCCTGTCGGCGCAGTGCCCGTTCCTCTTCATCGTCTTCAAACGAGTATGGCGTCAGCTCTCCGGCAATTCCCAGTGCCAGCTGGAACCCGGCGGTGAAAGACGCCAGGGAGATGTCCTCCCGCAGCTCGATAGCGAGGTCCGTCAGTTTCAGCAGTGTCTCCCGGTCCTGTCGGTCCAGCTTGTCCCGCAGTGTGAGACGCAGCATTTCCAGCTCCCGGCGGATCTCTGTGCAGTCAGGCTCTTGGAAGAACCGCTGGTGCAGTGCTCTCATGTAGTCGTTCATGTGTGCCGCCTCCTTCTTTAGCAACACACAATACCGTCCGGCGCGCGGAATAGCCAGAGAGACACAGCACTGTTAAGAGAAAGTTATCATTTGCTTTTACAGCAGATCGTTCTCGTCCGCGACATCATCCTGACAGAAGGAACCGCCTTGTTCCCGACGATAGCTTTGCAGGAACGTGGGGGCGCGGCCCAGGTGTTTGACTTCCTGTATACTGTCTGATTGAATGGACCGCACCTCGCTCTCCGGCAGGTGCGCCATCCGCGCCAGGATGCGTGCCATGGTGGCGACTTCCACCGACAGCTTGTACTGTCCCGTGCCCAGGGATTTGCTCAGTGTCTCGAACCGCTCCATGGGAACTTCACCACGGCTGCGCAGTTGAGCGAGTTCATGGGACAGAAGATGGGAGCAGTAGAACTCGATGGCCTGCTCCACGAAGTCATTGCGGGAGCTGACACCTGCCCGCCGCAGGTTGTCATCGCACAGTTTCAGGTGCCGCGGCGTCACCGCAAGCCCTGATTTTACCCGTTTTTCCAACATTTCCGGTCCTCCTTCCGGTACCATGGAATATCCACTCGAAAACAGCCGTACAGTGCCTGCAATTTCCGGATTTCTCAAGTTGGAGGTGCACCCTGTTTGGTACCAAACCGCCCAAACCGCCGCTGTGGGAGGTACCCCGGCCCGCATTGCGGGTCCGGTGTTTTTGGGGCGAAACGGTACCTCGAAGGTGCACGCCCCTTTATCTAGTACTTTTTTCGGCTGGCTCAAAAGGCCTCAAAATGGCCTGATTTCCAGGGGGGGAGAGTGGGGCTGCAGAAAACGGCTCCCCTCTCCCGCACAGCTCCTTCACACGCCTTCTGGATCTGTTTCAGGTGCTGGGATGGGGGTGTCCCAGCCAAGCGCACACAGGGGCTCACAGCGTGTCTCCTGTGTCCCGCCTCCGGCATACCGCCGCCGGTTCAGGTTGCGGAACTCCCGGGGACTTTGGATGACATCATCTTTCAGCATCCGATTGCACACGATCAGATCCCAGGCGGCGCGCCGATAGCTGCCGCGTACCACTTCGAAGGTGGTGTGCGCAAAGGTCTTCTGTTCCTCTGTGAGATCGCCGCGGGACGGATCGATCAGGAACAGTGTCAGCGAGTCCTCCGGCATGGGTGTGCCGTGGAGGGCTTGCCACCGGGTTTGTATGCACTGCCTGGCGGTCAGGAAGCAATCTGACGATGCATTGGGGTCCTGTTCCAGGAGCTGATCTAGCATTTCTGCAAAGATGGTCATTGGGGTATGCCTCCTTTCCGGGCGGAAGCGGCCAGGCGCTTCTTCACCCTCTGTTGTTCAACGGCAGCATCCAGCGCTGCCAGCCTCCGCTGATGATGCAGCTCCACTGCGTTTTGTATCGGGTGTATGGTGTAGCGGAGATTGCCGTTGCGCTTTCTTCCACTCGCGTCAATGACGACGGTACGGTCAGTGGAGATGAGCCCGGCCTCCTCCAGTTCCAGCACGTGCTTGCGCACGGTGTTGTTGCTTGCACCGATGGCCTGTCCGATGGTCTTGTAGCTAGGCGTGCACCGATAGGTTTTCCGGTTCTCCCGGTAGAGCAGGAAGGCGTAGATGGCAATAGCGGCGCACCCAAGGTTCAGGTGGAAGACTTCATCCGGCAGAGAGAAAAATTTTTCGTTGGTACTGACCGGGACCATGTCCGGTGTGATATGGCCCTGCTGCACCAGCTCTTCCAGAATGGGACTGATCATACTGCCTTTCAGATTCAGGGTATCGGTCAGTTCCTCCGGTGTTGCTTTGCTGGGAAGGCCACGGTGACGCCGGTAGTGGAGATAGGCCAGCACAGAGAAGGACGGGTATCTGAGATGGTGTGTCCAGATCCGGTTGGGAAGCGGGAAGCGGAAGGACCTGGCATCACGTTGATAAGGGAAGCAGAGCATTATCCGCCACCTCCTTTCGTATGGGTATTTACCCATTGAATGAATTGTTCCTTGGGGACCACCATACGGCTGCCCACCCGCAGCGTGGGAAAGTCCGGATCGTGCATCAGCTCATATCCGCTGGATGCCGACACTCCCAGCACCTGTGCCACCATCTTCGCATTGAGAAACAGCGGCAGTTCGTCATAGCTTTTGTGTATTGAATTTTTCATATCGGTAACCTCCGATTGACTTTTGGAATTCCATCTGGTACAATGATGATAACAGAAACTGGAAGTATATTCAATAGCTTTTTAACCAGTTCATGGAAATTTAAAAATTTATCGGGTACAGCGCGGGAGGTTACCAGGATGGATGATCGGTTTGCTGATGAGGGCAAATACAAAAGCAGCTTGGATGATTTTTCGACCCTTTTTCATGAGGACCGTGTTTACGTTGGTGAGCGGGCATATTCGACCGGACAGTGTGTTGTGGACATTCTGAATGTCGAGGAAGAAGAGTTGTCTGCGATTGATCAGGCGTTAGAGGATGTTTACCATGCCATACAGCGTGTGTGGAAAGAGAACACCGAGAGCTCCGTGCGGATCGCACAGGAGAAAATGCAAGAGGTATGGTTTCTTGTATCCAGGCTGCCGGTCTATCGGGATATGCATATCAATTGGTCACAGCCAATCTCTCAGAATGCCGATTTGGTAAAAACGTTTTGGACTGCGCTTCGAAAGATACCAGTCGAACAACGGGCAGAAGTGAGCCGACAGCTGCGCAGCCTTACAGGTGTGATGGATTTCCTGCGGGTTTTCCAAAAGGAAATCATGCAGATAGTAGACGCATATTTGGAACCCTTGGAGCGGAGAAATTCGGAGGCTTATGCAACAGGGATCTATCGATTCTACAGTGATATGGAAACAGCGGGGCGAGAGAACCATGAGTCACCCCCTGAGCACAGTTTCCCGGTTCAAGTGAAATTTGTTCCTATGAAGTCTCCCACAGATAAGGACAAAATCATCCTGGCGGAGCGGACACGGTTTTCTGGTCTGACAGGATTGATATCCTTTTTGGAAGTTGAGTTCTTCCGGGGACTGACCGTTGGCAATGCTCCGCGGAGATGCCACAACTGCGGGAAATATTTCTTGCTGACTGCCGGGTACAACACCTGCTACTGCAACAATATTGCACCCGGGGAGACAACGCGTACCTGCAGGAAGGTGGGGGCTCACCAGAAAGCGCTGCGGCGCAATTCCGAGCGCACACTTGTTGAGAGAGAAATTTACCGGGTATATAACAGATTGAAACAGAGAAAGACTCGGGGAAAAATCAGAGCCGATGAATGGAATGCCTTGATGGCCCAGGTGGGGGAATTAGAAAAACAAGTAGAGCGCGGGGATCTGACTTACGATGAACTTGTGCAGCGGTTGAATGCCCTCTGATAGGGACAACGCAAATCAGAGCCAGTGAGCAGAGGACAAAAAAGGCCGGCAGAACTGCTCAGCTCTGCCGGCCTTTTCTTTGATATAGCGATGCAGTTGTTGTCCTCTTACAGGTGTCCGCCTCCCTGGTTGCCCCCAAACTCACAGCCGTACTGATGGCCTTTCCCATAGTACCAGCGGCCATAGCGATATCCGTAGTGGGGAGGGCAGTTGGCACAGTCTCCATCGCAGTGTCCATCATGCTTCTTCTGGATATGACTGGCCACGGATGCGCCTGCCAAAAAAGCAAACAATGCGGATAACAAACCGACTTTCTTTTTCCGGGGAGCAGCAGAGCGTCTGGGCCTGATCTGCCTTTGGAGTGCTTTCACGTCATCAAAGATATCGATATGTGCCCGTCGGGAGATTTTCTGAAAAGAATTGTCGCTGATCATCAGATAGATCTCTTCCAGCTGCTCCCTGTTGAAAGGCACATCCGTCTGTTCAGCCATTCTGCTCAGCACGGACTCCTCCACTGTACCGATCATTTCCAGCACCTGATCCGGAGTAAAGCGGACGCCGGCGGCGAAAGCTTTTTGCAGAAACTTTGCGGCAAAAGCGTCGTCGTTGAAAGACAGCTCCTGCGCGATCTCCCACACTTCATCTGTTGGTCCGAAATTGGACAGGCGATAGGTGTAGCTCTTTTGGGTGCTGGGAGCCCAGTCGTAGAACCCGTCATAGTAATCTTCCCAGGTCATCTGCTTCATATCGGACACCTCGCAGTGGTATTCTTACGATTCCGTCTCATAGGGCCAGGTGTTGATGCCGCCGAATTCGTAGATGTTGGTGTAGCCCAGTTCAGACAGCGCAGACGAGGCGGTTTTGCTCCGGGTCCCGCTGCGGCAATAGACCAGAACGGTAGAATACTTTTCGGGGATTACCTCCGCGGCAGTTTCTTCATCAATGGTACCCACCGGCAGTCGGCATCATAGCGTCCCTCGAAATGGCTCCAGGGGTCATAGACATAGGTATTGGAGTCACCGAAGCAGGTGACCGTCATTATCTATTGCCCTTTCTCTGTATAGTAAACATCCAAGCGCAAATCGTATGTGAGCTATGCGAAATGGAACAAAATTATTCGGTTGATGCTTAGGAAATATCCAATTCCAGATATGCAATCTCCGTTGGCTCGTCCCAGCTAAATGCTTCTGTAATCTCCACTTCGATCGGAGATGTCGTATTGCTCAATTCAAATGCTTCTTGTACATCAACTGTCGTTCCAGGGCGCACGTCTGTGGTATACATATCGCCGTCATAGGCGGGATCATCATAGATAAACGCTGTATCCATGCCAATCCCATCCTGGAATACTGCAGTTGAAATCGAAAGCATGGGAGATGTTGTTTCGCTGCTGTTGTTTGTCCAGGAGTAGGTAATGATGACAGCTGGATTTCCATCATAATCCTGAGTCACGGTTGCAGACTTGATTTCCACAGTATAGTCCCCAAGATTCGCAGGATTCGTACGAACCGTCTCTGTGGGTTCCGAACTTTCCTCCGAGCCTCCAAATGAGTCACCCAAAGAGGAAAAGCTGCTCATCATCCCGCCAACCATTGCATCAATCACATCATCTGTTGCGTTGATTTTCCATTCATCATCTACAAGCGATAATGTCACGTCCACAGTATTTGTTACGACATCACCAGCGTGGTCATCGATGGCGGAATTCAAACTGTCCATGTACATTGCACTGAGCTCTTCTTCACTTGGCTGCTGATCTTCGGGAAGAAATGCATATCCAAGAGCTTTTGTAAATACATCTCCAATCCACTCCGGAACAATTGCCCCCATGTCAATATTCGTAAATTCAACCGTAACTGTAGCAGTCCCGGCATCTTCATCTTCAGAAGATCCTGTGATTTGATATGTAAGATTACTTGCCAGTTTTTCAAGTAGTTCCTGCCCATAGGCATCATCTTCTGCAGTCGTTTCCTCAGTTGGGACATCGGTGAAATCAGCGTCTCCCCAATACTGCTGTATTGCTTCTTCATCGGCATTTTGAAAAGCTTTGATTCCGCTTTCCACAACAGATTCGGCAGAGGCTCGTTTGCTGCCGCAACTGGCTAAGGATAGGCATAGCACCAATGCAAGGATTACACTTAAGAACTTCTTCATTTTCTCTCTTCCTCCAATACGAATGTTTCTTTAATAGTGGGGTTCCCAGCATCAGAATATATAGTTTCTTTTCTCGATATTTTTATGACTCTGTCTCATAGGGCCAGGTGTTGATGCCGCCGAATTCATAGATGTTGGTGTAGCCCAGTTCAGCCAGGGCAGAGGAAGCGGTTTTGCTTCGGTTCCCGCTGCGGCAGTAGACCAGAACGGTAGAATCCTTTTCGGGGATTACCTCTGCGGCAGTCTCTTCATCAATGGTACCCACCGGCAGCAGAACAGCGCCGGGGATGTGGCCGCCGTCATATTCGTCCTGCTCCCGCACATCCAGGATGATGACATCCTGGGTATCCATCATCTCTTTGGCCTCTTCCTGGGAGATCTGCTGGTAGCTACTCTCTGATGTGGCATTTGATGCAGTTCCACCGCATCCGGTCAGCAACAGCAGCAGAAGAAATATGGGTAAAATTCGTTTCATTTGAGCACCTCCAAAAGTCCTGCGGCAAAGGCCTTGTGCCCTTGCTCTGTGAAGTGTACGCCGTCATAGGCCAGTGGAATATTCCACGCTCCGGCATCGGCAAAGCGGATGCCCATTTGCTCCGCCAGGGCTTGACAGAGCTGGGCAAAGGTATGGGAGTCATCAATGAGCTGCTGATTCGGCACCCATGCCCCCAAGGCTACCGACGGCGGTGCGATCAGCAGGATCTTCTTTCGATCCAGGGAGATGCTGGAGAGGAACATCTCCAGCCTTTTAGCGGCTTGCTCAGGACTTCGGCCCTGGAGCAGATCGTTGATCCCTAGCATAACGATCAGCAGATCTGTGTCAGCAGGAAAGGTTGGGGCAGAGGAGGGAATCTCCCGGCCGTTTTGCCCCATGTTGGAGATCGTCCAGCCCGTTTGTGCGGCCAAGATATCCACCCACCGGCAGTCGGCATCATAGCGCCCACCGAAATAGCTCCGGGGATCATAGCCATAGGTATTGGAATCGCCGAAGCAGATAATAGTCATTCGTCTACTCCTCTTCATTTCAGCTACTTTTTGTCATATTATACCATATATCGGCGGAAATGGTGTCTCAACGGGAAAAATTTGATTCTTTAAGGATATTGTTTCAGTTTCGTTGAAATAGTTCCCCCATATATGACTATAAGCGCTGTACGAATTGCAGTATGCGATTGTTGAAATCGTTTTAGGAACAGAATTACGGCTCAATAAAAAGAAATCGCATTTTAGGGAAGACAGCAAAATATCCACATTTAACCAAAAATCGTGCGAAACCATCATTTTTTCTTGAAGTCTTGTGGGGAATCTGATACCATTATAGACAACGCTGTCGGTGTTGTATATAGGCCTTGGCAGATGGATGTAGAAATGAGTGCTCTGTCAGTTGGCAGAGTACTTTTTATTATAGCGTTTTGGAAGGGAACATTTATGGCTATCAGTTATAATAAGCTCTGGAAATTACTGATTGATAAGGATATGAAGAAAAAAGATTTATGTGCAAAGGCAGGTATTAGCCCGGCCTCGGTAACAAAGATGGGTAAAAACGGTCATGTATCAACGGAAATTCTTCTGAAAGTTTGTACTGCACTGGATTGCCGAATTGAGGATATTATGGAGTTTATTCCGGAAGACAAATAACTGCCCTAACGCTAATAAAGACGAGGTGATTACAATGCCCAAATATCTTGATTTGTTTGCGGGGGCAGGAGGTTTGTCGGAGGGGTTCATCAGAGCAGGCTATCAACCAGTTGCCCATGTGGAAATGGATGCTGCTGCGTGCTATACGCTAAAGACGCGCGCGGCATATCATTGGCTCAGGGAGCAAAAGAATCTTGAGCCCTATTCCTGTTATTTAAAGGGAGAAATTTCTCGGTCAGATTTTTATAATCTAATCCCCAAAGAGGTACTTGGATCTGTTCTAAATTATGAGATTTCCGGTGAGACCCTGCCCAGCATTTTCAAAGATATTGATGCACTTCTTGGTAATGAAAAGCTTGATTTAATTGTGGGAGGGCCACCATGTCAAGCATATTCCGTTGCTGGTCGGGCCAGGGATGAAAATAAGATGGTCGGTGACAAGCGGAATTATTTGTATAAGCTGTATGCAGAATTTTTGAAGAAGTATCAGCCCCAATATTTTGTGTTTGAGAATGTTCTTGGACTTTTGTCAGCAAAAGATGCAGATGGTAGTCTGCATTTGGATAACATGCGTGCATTATTTAAAAAATGCGGGTATACAACAGATTTTCGCCTACTGAACGCATCAGACTATGGTGTTCTTCAAGACAGGAAAAGGATTATTCTAATTGGTTACCATGGTGAAAAGGCAGATTTTTATCCTGAAATCCCTGTAGTTAAGTGTAAACATAAAGTTGGAGAGTTGTTTTGCGATCTTCCTTCCATTAAAGCCGGAGAAGGCGTTATTACGCCAGTAGAAACGGCTCACTACACTGGAAAGTATCTGTTCACTTCTAAAATAAAAGAATATGATAGGGAACCGGTTACATTCCATCAGGCACGTCCAAATACTGCTCAGGATTTGGAAATATACCGCATCGTTGTAGATGCTTGGAATAAAAACAAAACAAGGGTAGCTTATACAGATCTTCCTGAACGGTTACGTACCCATAATAATACCAAGAGTTTTTTGGATCGATTCAAGGTTGTAGCTGGAAATCTGACCTGTGCTCAGACAGTTGTGGCACATATTTCCCGTGACGGGCATTATTTTATTCATCCGGATATCAGACAAAATCGTTCAATTACCCCCAGAGAAGCTGCCCGGATTCAGACATTTCCTGATAATTATTATTTTGAGTCTGTGACTGGGAAACCGTCACGAACACGTGCCTATAAACAGATAGGCAATGCAGTGCCTGTCTGTCTTGCTTACAGCATAGCTGCCGCATTATTGGCTCGATTTACTGAGGGTGAAAAAAATGCCGAAAAACCAGACGCTCGATGAATTCTACAGATCTTTCAGAGATGAAGTGCTGTGTGCCTGTGATACGGAAACCAGCGGTTGGACTACTGAAGATTTTCTTACCAATGTCATGCTGGAATATTTGGAAGAAGCAGGAGAAGTAACGGATCCTGTGATCTGCCCTTTCCGAGGACATGGGCTCCAGCTAAACGCATATGCGATTTCCGAGGATTGCGAATCAGTTGATATCTTTGTCAGCATTTATTCAGATACGGAGCAGCCTCGTTCGGTATCTCAGACAGATGTGGATGCCGCTATTAAGCGTGCAATTCAGCTGTACCATAAGGCCACCAATGATCTGTATACATCCTTTCAGAAGGATAATGATACCTACGAGTTTGCAATAACTCTTCACAAAAACAAGGATTGCATAAAGCGTGTTCGGATCTGTGCACTGACAAATGGCCTTGTGAAACCCATTGCTTTAAAGAACATTACTATCGGATGCGCAGAAGTTTCCTTCTCCCTGTGGGATATTGATCGTTTGTATCGCTGTGTTACATCCGGCAAGATGCGGGAAACAATTGAAATTGATTTTGAGGAGAAGTTTCAAACAACCATTCCATGTATTGAGAACAGCACCAGTGACAAATACAGTGTTTATTTAGCCATCATTAATGGTAACTTATTGGCGGATCTATATGATGAATTCAGGGATCGTTTGCTGGAAAAGAATGTGCGTTCCTTCCTTCAGGTGAAAGGCAACGTCAATAAAGGAATCCGTGATACACTTCGAGAAGAGCCGGATATGTTTCTTGCATATAACAATGGCATTTCTGTCACAGCAGAGAGTGTGGAAATTGTCCGCGATGACAATGGAAAGCCTTCAATCAAAAGGATTCGGGATATGCAGATTGTTAATGGTGGGCAGACTACGGCATCTATTTTCAATGCCAGAAATGACCGTAAAATTGCAGCAGATCTGTCTCAAGTGTTTGTTCAGATGAAGATATCAGTCATACATTCTGAAGCAGATATGGATAAAATTGTTTCCAGAATTTCGACCTTTGCCAATACCCAAAATAAAATTCAGATCGCAGACTTTTCAGCCAATGATCCATTCCACAGGCGCATTGAAGAACTGTCCCGCACTATTTGGGCGCCTGCCCAGGGGGGTATGAAGCCAAGGAACTGGTTTTATGAACGGGCGCGTGGTCAGTATGCAGATATGCTTACACGTGAATCTACCGCCAAGAGAAAAAAAGAGTATAAAGAAACGCATCCTTTGTTTACAAAAACAGATCTGGCCAAGTATGAAAATACTTGGGATCAACTTCCTTGGCAAGTCAGTGAAGGAGCGCAAAAAAACTTCCATAGATTTATGCTCCGCTTAAAAGAACGTAAAGGGTTTATACCCGATGAGATTTATTACCAACATCTCATTGCCAAAGCAATCCTGTTCCGCCAGGCTGAAAAGCTCGTTCAGAAGCAACAATATGGCGGATATCGGGCTAACATTGTTACATATACATTGGCTTTTCTCTCTTTCAAGACTGCCCAGCGTATTGATTTGGATCGGATATGGAAGGAACAGTCACTGAGTCCGGCCCTGGAGAATGAGATTGTTGAGATTTCCAGGTTCATCCAGAAACTGATTGTAAATCCTCCTGGTGGGGCCAATGTAGGAGAATGGTGCAAAAAAGAAAAATGTTGGCACACGATCCGTGAATATGAGTATACACTGGGCGATGAACTGCAGTCTGAACTTTTATCTGTAGCACGGCCAGATGTCAACCGTCAACCGGCAACTGGAAGTATCAATTCTCTTACAGAAGAAGAAATAGCACTTATTGATGAGGCGGCAGCTATCCCCGCAGCGACTTGGTTCGCACTGTCACGGTGGGCGAAAGAAACGAAGAACTTCCAGCCTTGGCAGCGCAGTCTGTTATTCTCTGTTGGTACTTTGGCTGGCCGGGGACAAAAACCAAGCATAAAGCAAGCAACGCATGCTGTTAAAGCATACAAGGATGCACTTGAAAAAGGATTTACAGTTTAACAGTTAAAGGAGGGATGCTGTGTTGGAATGGCATGACTATGTAGCGCAACTGCTGGCCCAGAAAAGCAGCTTCGATGGGATTAGTCTTTCCTTTGGCAATAACACTCATTCTGTTGGTGTCCCCCCTATTATCAAGGCCAGTGTTTTAATGCTTGATAAAATGATTGCACATCAGGGAAAATTCAATATTCTGGTCTTCCCCGAACGCATTCAGTCCATTTTTATTTTTACGCTGATTAAGCTGCTGCACAATATAGCAGAGGGCAAGATTGAGCGAGTCTATGATCCTGAAGCGTTTAAACCTGGTGAAAAACTGAAACTCGGAAATGCGGTAGTTGAATTTGTTGGTATTGAAGAGAAAAATGGCGAGCAGCGAATGAGAATCAAGGTTGCCGATAAAGGCACATTTCTTATCATCGACGCGCCTATCGAGCATTTTCCTTTCTTCCAACGGACCAATACACAGAGGCATTTAAGCAAATACGCTCAATATGTGGAAGAAAAGAAAAAACTGGAGGGCCTTGCAGATTATCTGACAACCGATGAAAAGTTTCTGAAGCTGCTTGCTGATTACCGGACACATATGGACAGCTCCATTGTGGACATGACTTCGGTAATCAATACCAAAGAATTGTTTACTGACTGTAAATTATGTGGCCGTGATTTGAAAGATATCCTGCTGGTTGGTCAAGTAGATTATGAGGGGAATATCAAAAATATCGGCGCCGGACAACTTGGCGGCATTCCTGCCATTATTCTTGCATCTGACTTGTACGCAGTTGCAGCGCTGGCGGAGCATGGGCATCCTATCCAATCCATTATCATTGACGGTTCCAATGCGAATGCACTGTTAAGCCAAATGGATGCACTTGATGAATTAATGCGTTTGGGTTTTCCCATTACATGTGTGACTGATATTGTAAACTCTTTTGACTTAAAACCCTTTCTTGACCGGAAGTTTAATCTTTGGAGATGGGATAAATCCAGCATTACAAACGATCTTTATAATGTCAACACGCTAAGTTCTGACCTGAAGATCAAACACTGTGCAGAGAGGAAAGTTGAATACCTGATGACGGATGGCAAAGAAATCAGCGTTGCCATCAGGAATCTGTACCGCCATCGTATAGAGACGCAGGGAATGTCTGCGCAAATGCTCAAGTTGTTTGATAAGCTGTTTTCCCTCGCCTTTATTGCGCTCCGTGAGACGGTTCCCCTCACAGATGTCCAGCTTTCTCAGCCAAAGATTGTTTTGGACGAGTGCGGAAAGCTCCTTTCCTGTGAAAAGAGTTATCTTCCACCCGAAACTTATGATGATTATATTGTTGTCATAGATTGTTTGAAAAAGATATTCACGAAAGGTTATCCGCTCCCCAAACATGATGCACTGGCCAATACACTGCAGAATGGGAAATTCAAAAATATCTGCATTGTTGTACCTGAACGCTCTGAAAAAAAGCATGTGCAGGAATACTGGCAAATGTGGTGTCGCAGGCAGCGGCTCATCACACAGGTGTATGTACTGTATCCTGCTGAATATTATCCGACTCAGACAGCTCAGTTTTCTGCAACAATTGTTGTCGGTTGGCTGAAGCGCGCTATTATGCGAAAAATCCTTTATGGATTCAATACTCAGATATACACTGTTTTGCTGTATGACTACGAAAAACGCTGGAAGAACTATGATACAACAAAATGGAATGCAGTCCTGGATGGCACTCACAATCGACAGACTATAGAAAAGTCTTTTACCACGGACAAGATTCATGTGTCTACCAGCAGGTTTACCCCGGTACAACCTGTTCCGGAGGATACTCCGAAGACCGACGAATTTGCAGAAATTGAAGTGGTTCTCCGCGAAAACAAGTACCGTCAATATGTTGCCAATGGCGGCCAGAAGCCAGCAAATGAAACAACAGAGGCAATCCCGGTTAACTTTGTAGGTGGCTACCTGGCATTTTATCGTACCGGTCATAAGGTTATCTCTGCGACCAACATCATAATGAATGATTCGGATAAAATAGATTCAGTTCTGCCTGACCAATTAAAAATGGGTGACTTCGTCGTCGTTCGTGAAGCCGACAGAGATCTGATTCGTGAGATGGCAGATATGATTTTGAGCCGATCCGGGATGGACGGAATGCGGGAAATGGCGGGTAAATGGAAGGAAGCTCTGGAAATTGAAACCTTGTTTTATTCGGACGAAGAGATCTATCAGCATTTGCAGGATGCAGGTTGCTCCAAAGGTTATCAGGCGGTGCATGGTTGGATCCATGACGATGATGTAATTGCCCCACAGAGCAAGCAGGACTTGGAGCATATTGCTGCAGCCACAGGAAGTAGTGTCCTGAAGGAATTGCTGGATCAGGTATATGATGCTGCTCAGACAGTCCGAAGAGCGCATATCCGGGCTGGTAGAGTATTATCCATGCAACTGAGAAGCCGGATTGTGGAAGCATTGAAGGAATATGGAGACATCGACCCATTCAATATCTGGGAGCCAATTGGGATGCAGATTGATGGGATAGGGATGGTTCGTATTCTGAAGATCATTGATATCGGTACACCTGTAACGGTTGACATTGCAGATACCAACCGCCTCATCGATGAGGAGTAAGGAGCTTTGTTATGTCTATCATGATCCCCTCTGTGATTTCTCCGGAGGTGAAATCCAGTGCAGAGCGAAAAATCTTTGAATGGTTCCGAAATGCTCCTGGAACAGGCCAGTGGATCGTCCTGCATTCTCTTGGAATTACGACCCACAATAAAGTCATATATGGTGAGACTGACTTTCTTGTCATTGCTCCCAATCTGGGTATCTTTGCACTTGAAGTTAAGGGCGGACGGGTCAGGCGCGAGAATGGAATATGGTACTTCACCGATAGATACGACAAGACAAGCTGTAAAGCACGTGGGCCATTTGATCAGGCCCGCGACGGGATTTTCAGTATTGTCGAGGCAATAAAAAAACGGCTTGATGCTGACCATCAGCATATTGGTAATGTGTTGTTTGGGTATGGTGTCATGTTTCCGGATATTGAATTTACCTGTACCGGAATTGATGAGGAACAATGGCAGGTATTTGACTGTCGCGATGGTAGTACTGTAGAGCGGTTTATTAAACGGCTTTCAGATGGTGCCAAGGCTAAATGGGAATCGCACTATGGTTCTGTAAGGAACTCTAAACTTCCGGATTTAGCCGATACAAAATACATAGCAACACTACTCCGAGGTGATTTTGATTTTGCAATCTCTTTAAGCACACAGATACGGAATGCAAACGATGCTCTGATTACGTTGACAAAGGAGCAATATCATTGTCTTGACCAACTTGATGACAATCCGAGGTGTCTGATTCAAGGCCCGGCAGGTACGGGGAAAACGCTTCTCGCAATCGAGGAAGTAAAGAAATCTGCGGCTTGTGGTGAAAAAGTGGCATTGTTTTGCTTTAACACCAATCTCGCAGACTGGCTGAGCAATTACTTTGAAGCTGTGCCAGAGACCTTGCGACCTAGATATGTCGGAACGCTTCATAAATTTATGACTCGTGTGGCCAAGGACGCAGGTATTCTTCCAGCGTATCCCCGTGATCCGGATCAGGTGCAACAATATTATCAGACAGTCCTTCCCGATGCAGCAGCGAAGGCGTTGATGCAGTGCGGAAATCTGTATGACAAGATTGTCGTGGATGAAGCACAGGATTTGATACGGGACAGATATTTGAAAATTATAAACGCTTCCTTAAAGAAAGGACTTTCCAGAGGGCGCTGGACTATGTTTGGAGATTTTTCCATGCAGGCAATTTATGCCGATGGTATATCCGGCCCAAAGATGATAGAAAAGCTGGAGGAGGAAACCTCATTTATTCGCTTTAAACTTACAGTAAACTGCAGAAACACAAAGCCTATTTGCAAAGAAATCGAAACTGTAACTGGCTTTAAAGCACCTCACGATCTTTGGACCAAGGTGGATGGCCCGCCAGTGCAGTATCTTACTTGGTCTACGATGGAAGATCAATGCAAAAAACTGAAAGATCTGTTGAAGAAACTGGAAGATGCGCATATCAGCCCTGATAAAATTACAATTTTATCCCCAAAGCGGAGAGAGGATTCTGTTGTTTCTGTCCTGAATGGATACACGGTAAAGGACTTCAGAGTACCTAGTGGATCAAACATAACTTTCTGCACAATTCAAGCTTATAAAGGGCTTGAAAATACCATAATTATCCTGACAGATATTGAGGGCTTTTCTTCAGATAAGCTGATGTATGTTGGACTTAGTCGTGCCTGTTCCGGCCTGTTTATTCTGGAGTCAGATGCAGCAAAGAGAGAATACGATGACCTTTTAATGAGGAGGTTGTTCCATGAGTGACACCCGGCGGGATCAGTTGATTGATTTTGTAGAAAAAGAGTTTATCGGCCCGGATCCAATTGACTGGCCGGATATGAAACAAAGCAATGGTGAAGAAATTCTCACCACCGATCCTCCACGAACACGATACATTGCGGGTATTTTGTATCCAAGAGAGACTACTGACACAGATGTGGACATTCGTGAAGGAGAAAGTACACCTGTAGGAGATTCTGATGGCGAAGATCGCAGTGATGAACCGGCAAAAGGTTTCGGCGGGGCTGCTGAGTTTTTAGAGAATGCAGAGGAACTGATTAACCGGTCCAATGCGTACAGGCAGTCGGCAATCAGCATTACTGTTGCTATCAAAAACGATGATAAAATTCGAGTAGAAGTATCTGCCGGCACGTATACTACGCTGACCAGAACTGATCCAAAAACCGAAAAAAAGATTACAACATATCCACGCACGGCACTTTCCTGGGAAAATGGCGGAAATCCACTTGAACTTCCTACCGCTGAAAATGGTTTATACAAAATCCCTGTCCGGGACACAAGATTGCAATTCGATATTACATTCCGCTACATGGTTGGAAACAGCACCATTTACACCTTCACACTGGAAAATACAAGAGCTAAGCAAGGAGCTTCCGTTCGGGATGATGAGTGTTTTTTCCAAGTCAAATTTAAGCTGCTTTCAGAGAAAGGGTTTTCTCCGCTTTCCGAAGGGCAACGCATCACTGAGGATGAAGACTACCGTTCCAATCAGCTTTTATATCGTGATGTGCATAATTTCGCAATTGGACATGGCTGTGCTGCTGACTGGGAGGATGCTGATATCGTCAGGTGGATTTCCACGGCTATATTTCCCAAATATGATATCAAGCCGATTGTTCCCAGTGCAATTGATGGGGTATCACTTGAGATGTTGAAGATGAGTCCCTATGGTAACTTTTCTGATACAGTAAGCGAGCTCCGTCTGATGTGCCAGAAATATCGCGAGTGGATTAACGGATTGCGCACGATCCGCAAAAACTTGTTGCCTGAATATACAATTACGGCAGACAGACATATACGAAACTGCGATACCTGCCTTTCCCGTATGGAAAAAGGCGTGGATTTATTGGAGCAAAATGAGGATGTTCGGACCGCATTTCAATACATGAATCTGGCTATGCTTTTGCAGCAGCTTCACTATAATCTCCCGTTGCAACGTTGGGAAGATGATGGAGACCGTGATATCTGCTTGGTCAACCCGGTTAGTCTCCCGGTAGTAACAGACCAAAGTACATGGTATGGGGATAAAAGTCGCTATGGTAAATGGCGTCCTTTTCAGCTTGCTTTTGTACTGATGAATCTGCGCTCCATGTTTGACCGTGATTGCAAGGAACGCGGTATTGTGGATTTGATTTGGTTTCCTACAGGCGGCGGTAAAACAGAGGCGTACTTGGCTTTGTCGGCATATACAATTTTTATTCGCCGCCTTTTGAATAGAGATGATAAGGGTACTGCCATTCTCATGCGCTATACATTACGTCTTCTGACTGCACAGCAGTACGAGCGGGCTTCTGCCCTGATTTGTGCATGTGATTTGATCCGACAGGAACATGAGGATCTGTTTGGGAAAAACAGAATTACCATTGGTCTCTGGGTGGGAAGCGCAACTACGCCAAACAGTATGGAGGGCCCCAAGGGAGCCGTTAAAAAATTTGAAAAGCTGAAGCTGGATGGAAAAGAGAATCCTTTTGTTATACTGAAGTGTCCTTGGTGTGGTGCACAAATGGGAGCAATCCAGCACGGGAACATCTGGGAAATTTCGGGATATAAAAAAGTGATGGGACCACACAGAAAGGCAAAGATAGTCTTTCGGTGCCGCAACAGCAATTGCGACTTTTCGAAGGAAGATCTTCCTTTGTTTGTGGTGGATGATGCAATCTATGAAGCAACACCTACGCTGCTACTGGGAACAGTTGATAAATTTGCCATGCTGCCATTCCGCCCCCAAGCGCAGAGCCTCTTTGGTTACGAAAATGGAGAAAAAAAGACATCCCCTGACCTTATTATCCAGGATGAGCTTCATCTGATTTCAGGCCCCTTGGGATCCATGGTCGGCCATTACGAAACCCTGATACATGAACTCTGCACCACCAGAACTCCGTCCGGTGAAGTCCATCCCAAAATCATTGCATCCACAGCAACAATCAGCCGTGCCAAAGCCCAGTGCCATGCATTGTATGGATGCAAAGAGGAAGATGTTTTCCAGTTTCCCCCTCCTGGCCTAGATGCCGGAAATTCATTTTTTGCCCGGGAAGACCGTGAACAGAATGGACGAAGGTATGTCGGTATTCTTGCAACTGGCTCATCTTCCGATGCCACGACAGCTATCCGTCTGTTTGCATCGCTGCTGTATGGAGCAAAGGCAATGAAAGTAGAGAAGGAGGCCGACCGGGATCCCTATTGGACTAATATAGGATACTACAACAGCATCCGCGAACTTGGACAAGCTGCCACGTGGATCCGGGCAGATATTGACCAGCACTTGGATGTCATGTATAAACGCCGCTATGATGATAAACGTTATCCAACAATGGAAGAATACCGTAAAAGCAGGCGGTATATCTGGCGTGATGAAGAACTTACAAGCCGAATTTCTGGAAGTGAAGTTACGGCAAGCCTTTCCAATCTCGGAATCCAATACCCTGGCGAAACAGATGCCAATGGCAAGGTGAAAGAACATCCCATCGATATCTGTCTTGCAACCAACATGATATCTGTGGGCTTGGATGTATCAAGGCTCGGGCTAATGACGGTCGCCGGTCAGCCAAAGACGACTTCAGAATATATTCAGGCGACAAGCCGTGTTGGTAGAAAAGCTGAAACTGCTCCTGGTATTGTGTTTGTGCTTTATCGTCCGGGACGCCCCCGGGACAAGTCTCATTATGAACATTTCAAGTCGTATCATTCGAGAGTGTATTGCAATGTCGAACCTACCAGTGTGACACCTTTTTCAGCGCCGGTCCGTGAAAGAGCGTTGCACGCTATTATGATTGGAATGATGCGACTGGAGAGTGATTCCCAATTCAATGAAGATCCGCCGACTTATCCTGACGAAGCGCTCCGGGAAAGAGTGCGCAGTATCATTGCAAATCGCGTGGACGATATTGACAGCCAGGAGCTTGACGCAACACTGAATCGGATTGAGTATATTCTTCAAAGCTGGGAGGACTGGAATCCGAGAAAATGGGAACCAGCAAGGAATCCGGACTGGTCCTATGCAGATCCTGTTCCCCTGATGTATTCTGCGGGAAGTCACCCCAATGCGGCGTGGGGGGAGCGGGGATTAGGAACTCCTACTTCCATGCGAAATGTGGATGCATCCTGTGAAGCAGAGGTTTTGACCAACAGATATGTTGCAAAGGAGGGCTGAAGATGGCATATTCCAATAAGCCAATGCGCAGAAGTGCTTTGATTGGCCCTTGGGGCGTGGGTGCAATTGTGCCGTTTCCCAATGACGAATCCCTGATGATTGCTGGTTTGGATATGTGGCGCTATAATGATGCCACTCCGTTCATTATCAAGGACGAACGTTTGCAACGTCGTTTGGGAGTTCAGGAGCTTCGCTGGCCACCCGATTACAGGGAAAAGAATGCAGATCCCCAAAATTGTGCTTTAAAAATTCCTGCCGTTCGGTTTCCCACATGGCACTACTGCCCATTCTGCGGTACCATGCAAAAAACAACATTATACCAACAGCAGCCCACGTGTGACTGTTATCAGTGGCCTAACGGGCGTAAGTGTAATCCGTCTTTCCGGTATAAGAAGAAGCTGATTCCTGAACGGTTTATTGTCATCTGTCCTGATGGACATATAGATGATTTTCCTGTTGCTGAATGGGTTCACCATGGCACTGGTCATAAGTATGTCCCTATTGAAAATGGCGGAACATGTAAAATCAGAAGAAGCACAGGTGGTGCTTCAGCATCCTTGAGCGGCGTTTTCTATGAATGCTCTTGTGGTGCTAAGAAAAGTATCGCAGGAGCTACTATGCCAGGTGCACTTGCAAAGATTGGATATAAATGTAAAGACGCCAAGCCGTGGCTGGGTGTGGAAGAAGATAAAGAAACTTCCTGTGGGAACAATGAACTGCGCGTTGTACTCCGTGGTGCAACAAATGTATGGTTCGCGGATACCAGAAGTTCTATTTATATTCCCACTGATGATGAGCAGACTGCAAAAAAGATTGTCGCTATTTTAGATGATTTTTTTGAAACGCTTAGCGCTTCCAGAGTAAATGGAGAATGGAACCGTGAATTTATCAATATTCTTGCAAAACGGAACCGGGTCGATCCGGAAGAACTATATCAGGCTTTTATTCGCAGGGATGAGGGGTTGGAGGGCCTTGGTGATGTCTGCGAAGAAATGACTGAAGATGCTTATCGTCTGGCAGAATACAAGGTTCTCATCAAGAGCAGCGGGAGTGATGCGCAGCCATTTTATTCCCAGAATTATCCCATTGCATTCTATGATCCGATTATAAGCAAATATTTTAATAGCATTTCCCTCGTACACAAATTGCAAGAGACCCGTGCATTTGTAGGATTTTCCCGCGTTGAACCGAAGGAAATGCCAATTTCCGAACGCAAGAAGATGCTGAGGCTCGGCGATGAAAATTGGCTGCCTGCGATTCAGGTACAAGGCGAAGGGATCTTCTTTGAATTCAATAAAGCTGAATTGGATGCTTGGGCGAAGAGGCGCGCTGTCATGGACAGAATGAAGAATCTGCAGGCTGCCTATAAGAATTCCCATTTCGGGGCTAATTCTACAGGTAAGTTGCGACCGGAATTTGTGCTGATTCACACATTTGCTCACTTGCTTATCAATCAGCTCAGCTTTGAATGTGGATATGGAAGCTCATCCATCCGCGAAAGAATTTACTGTGAAAAAACTGAAAACGAATATGGAATGTACGGTGTTTTGATTTACACAGCATCCGGAGATTCTGAAGGTTCACTTGGTGGTTTGGTACGGCAAGGCTCAAAAGGCCACATTGAGGATACAATCAGAGATGCAATCAGAAACGCTGCATGGTGTTCCTCTGACCCAGTTTGTATTCAGTCTTTTGGACAAGGTCCGGAATCCTGTAATCTGGCTGCATGTCACAATTGTGCACTGCTCCCTGAAACCTGCTGTGAATGTGGCAACAGATTATTGGACCGTGGTACGGTCGTTGGAACACTGGATGATAAATCCATCGGATTTTTCTCGGAAATATTGATGCGGTGAGGTGGGAATATGCTTGTTATCCTTTCGCAAAAAGTGGACAGTGAGTCTTCCTATGAGGATGAACTATTCAAATCCTATCATTACCCTTCAAGATATAAAAATCAACTCCATAAAGGCGATACATTCATTTACTACCAAGGAAATCGCTATGACAAAAGTCAGCGGTATTACTTCGGAGTGGGCACAATTGGTGAAATCCTGACTACAGACGGCGAAAACTATTACGCCAAGTTGGTGGATTGCCGGAGATTTGAAAAGAAAGTACCGATATATCTCCCGGATGGGGGATATATCGAGCAGCTTGGTTTCGAAACTATTCGCCAGAGAATCACTCCGCCATGGCAATGTTCCATCCGTCCGTTGTCACAGGATGCATATGACTATATACTGAATGCTTCTGGCATCGAATTTTCTGCGGAAAGTGTGCATTGCAGTTCGATTGATGAGCTGAAGGACAAGTTAAAACTTGCAATAAAAGATTTTTTCGTTGAAGGAGACTTTTCTGCGATTCACCGAATTAAAAGTATTGCAGATGCCATTGGCAGAGAAGGAGAATGTCACCAGAAGTGGTGCGATGATTAGGATCACTAATATGATATGGAGGGATTATTATGGCAGATGTCCATTCAGCAAAAGTTAGAAGCTATAATATGTCCCGTATTCGAAGTAAGGATACCAAACCGGAGGAACTTGTCAGAAAGTATCTGTTTTCCAAAGGATTCCGCTACAGAAAAAATGATGTCCGGCTTCCAGGAAAGCCGGACATCGTTCTACCCAAATATAAAACTGTAATTTTTGTGAATGGCTGCTTCTGGCATGGACACCAAGGATGCCGGTATTTTGTGTGGCCTAAGAATAATGCAGAATTTTGGAAAAAGAAAATTGGCGATAATATTCAGCGCGATGATAAGATTTGCAGCCTTCTTAAAGAACTTGGATGGAATGTCATTGTAATATGGGAATGTGAGTTAAAACCCTCAGTAGCCGAAAAAACGCTAAGCACTTTGGCATATAACATTGTAAAGAGATAGCGGTTTCTGATAGAAAATACGGACTGCTGTAACCTTGTGCCATTTCTCCTGCAGCGCCTGCATTTTGCGATCCATGAAGGAGGAAACTGGGATTAGTTATTTTAACCTCCGATAATACTGCTCCAGCTTCTCATCGCAGATCCGCTCGATCTCCTGCTTCTCCTCCCGGGTCAGTTTCTTCCAGACAGACTCGTCCACCTGGATTACGCCCAGAGTCTTGGTATGGTGGAGCATCTGCATATCCTCGAACCGCTTGAAGGGGTTTGACAGGATATTCCGCTGGGCCTGGGCGTCGGTGTAGTCGCCCTTGGCGTAGATGCTGTTGGCCTTTTCCACCTCTAACCCAGCCGCCCGGCGAGCCTCATAGAACTCCCGGAAGTAGGTGACGATATCACTGAGCTTCACCCGGCCTTTGTCGTCAGCAAACAGCAGCACTGCTTTGAGCAATACCGGCTTGTAGGAGTAACTCATGTCCATCTGCCGCACCATATCCAGGAACAGATCCTTGCGGTTGGAGTCGTCAATGAGTGTCCAGCCGTACTGTTTCGCATACTTCTGGAGGGTTTCCTCTTTGAAGTACTTGAAGGTCCGGTGTTCGCTCATGGGCACCACCAGGTCGGGCACCAGCAGACCGTCCCGGACATATCGCTCGATGGTCTCCGTCTGTACATCCACCCGGCGGACAAACTCCATCTGGGAGATCATGCCAGCGGCCTCATCCTGCCAGTTGAAGATGTCCACCAGCTCATAGTCCAAGGCGTCCACCGGCCAGTCGATGAGTGCATCCGGGCGCTCGCCGCGGTCGTAAAGGCCCTGCTCAGCAGCCTTTTGCTGCTTGGTGCCCAGCACCAGCGCACCGGGCTTGTAGTCTTTCAGCCG
>ULXJ01007719.1_pt1 | contig 36579 bp, 31 predicted proteins | sample 1960981 | NCBI WGS metagenome assembly ULXJ01 (sample SAMEA4835830, study PRJEB28245) | human gut metagenome | biome: gut microbiome; material: fecal sample | place: Denmark | collected 2008 | reverse complement strand
CCCACATAGGCGCCGCCGTTGGCGGCAGCTGCAGCCCGATAATATGCAGTCCCGGCATCCCCTCCGGCAGAAGTGACGTCGCTCATGAAGTTCGTACCTCTGCCTTTGGTAAGAGCCTGACTGGTGTCGTAGGCACCACGCCAGCCCTGCAGAGCGGCGGTGTTTTCATTGATCGCAGTGATCAGATCTTCCTCTGTGCTGGCCACAGATCTGGCTGCGTCACTGGAATCATACTGTGCCTCTGCCAGAGCCCTGGCCTCCTCTATGTAAGTTTCCACCAGGGCGCCCGCCTCCGCGTTGCCTGTCTCGTAGTCGGCCATGGCCTCCTGATACAGCGTTCCCAGCTCCTGCAGCCGCTGCGCGTTGTCGTCCGACCATTGCAGACTGGTCTCACTCCCCGTCAAAATAGTGGAAAGCGCCTCCTGGGTATAGCGCTCTGCCAGGTTTTCCATGGCTGCTCGCCCGGCGCCGATGGCGCGGTTGGCCTCCGCCAGGGCCTCCCCCAGCTCGCCGCCGTAAGCGGCGATTTGGTCCGCGATGCCCTGGTTCCGCTCCGCGTAATACCCCTCGCCTCCCGCCGCGTCCAGCTTCCCCTGCACGGCGTTCAGCTCCGCCTCCGGCTGGCCCAGGGTCTCCTGGGCAAAGGAGCGGCCCGCTGTCAGCATCCGGTTTGTCTCGCTCCCCGCGTTCTCATAGAGCCCCTGGTACCAGTCCTTGTAGGCGTCGTCCTGTTTTTCATACGTCTGTATGACCCCGCCCAGCGCGCCCAGCAGTCCGCCGATAGCCGCGCCGGCGGCAATTCCCACCGGTGTCGGAAAAAGCGAGCCGCCGATGGCCGCGCCGGTAAGCGCGGTAGATGTGGTCGAGGCCGCGATGCTTCCGGCTGAGTCCCCATGGGCGCTGCCGAAATACATGCCGGCGAGATCTCCTGCTGTATTTGCGACCATGGCTACGCCGCCGGTCTGGATCAGCTTTCCCAGTGTGCCGGACAGCCCAGCTCCCGCCGCGTCAGCCGCCGAGATCTGCCGGGTTACGGATTGCAGATTTCCTGCGGCCCGTTGGGTGCTGTCCTTCACGTTCAACGCCTTTTGAAGGGAATCTCCTGTGTCCTTTGCGGTCTTGGAGAGGACCTGCGTCGCCTGGGTCATCCGCTTCACCTACGTGGAATATCGGTCGTCCACCTTATAAACAATGGAATAGCTTGGAATACGATCATCTGCTTTCTTGATATTTATTTTCTCACTGTGTTATCATGAAGCAAAAGGAGGAGATGCCTCATGACAAATCGTCAGTTTCTCACTTTGCTTGGAATATGTTTGGCAGTTGGCCTCTTCTTTGCCATCAAACTGATTGCCACTATGCTGCGCTGATAGAGTTGGTTCACTCAGGCCGTTCCCGCCCCCCGCGGGAGCGGCTGTTTTGTCCCCCGGCTTCTCGTGCAAAGCCGCGTCATTTCATGTGCCTGGTCCTGGGCGGGAAGCGCTGTCTGCGCTTCCCGCTCTTTTGTTCCGCTTCATAGGAGGCAAAGGCCCAGATCAGGTCCTTCTCGCCCTGGCTCCGCCGGTAATAATCCCCCGGCAGGACCCCATGGACTGCGTACAGGTAATACGCCAGGCCCAGCTCCGGGTCCTCCGCCTCCCTTAGCCGTTTTTTACTTCTTCAATGGTAGTCCGCCGGTAGCCGGACAGCTTCTCCACCGCGATGGCCAGGTCTGCGATCTCCCCCGGCAGCAGCATGGCTTTGATGGTCTCTGCCGGTGTCACGCCCTGGAATTTCTCCTGCAGGGCTGCTGCTTTCAGGTCCGGTTCCGCGCAGCCCGCCAGCAGAATCTGGATGTCCGCTTCCTCCGTCAGTCGTTTGAGCTCCTGGACCCGGCCGTAGGGCAGGGCCCGCAGTGTGAACACCACCGGCGCGCCTGCGGCCTCGCTCAGTCGGGAGATTTCATACCGCGCGGTAGGCATGTTTGCTTTTACCGACACAATGTTCGCTCCCAGCAGCAGTTCCAGGGTGGAGGGGACGGCGTCCACTGCCCCGTTGGTCAGTGCTTGTTCCATCTTGCCCCCTCCCATCAGCTATCCAGCACGTCAAAGTCCTCGAAGGTAAAGGGAGCTTCAATGGTGCCCAGCTTCGCAGCCTCCCAGTCCGCCAGTGTCAGGTCGTCAAAGCTGACACCCGTAACAGAGATCCGCTGATTGCTGGGGTTGTCCGGGTCGTCCAGATTGGAGATCAGGGTGTGCCGCAGGTCCTGTCCGTTTTTCAGCGCCTGGGCCTCTGCCTGGATCAGACGGGAGGTGGCGTTGTAGATCCGCACCGTGCCGGTGCCGGAGATCCCCGTCAGCTTCTTTCCCGCCACCAGTGTTCTGCAGCGGGCCACGTCCTCCTTGATCTTGTTCAGCTTGATCTGGCAGCCGTAGCATTCAGCCACCTGCTCGCCGTCCAGCCACAAACTGCCCCAGGTGCCGCTCCGCACCAGGGCTGCGTCCAAAATTTCAGCCATATGTAATCCTCCTTACATGACATCAAATTGCCAGGAGGCCGTTGGAGACCTCCAGTACAACGGCAAAATCCTCCATGGCATCCAGAACATATCCGAAAAGCCGGATAAAGACATAGCTGCCGGTATCCTCCTTGACCACAGCCGCGTCATCCAGCGCTTTGATGCGGTTGGCCTCCTCCACGTCTCCGGCTTTGGAGGCCTGGTCGATCAGGAACGCCCGGATAGCGGCGGCGTCCAGCTCGGCGCCGGAGCTCTTTTCCAGAAGGACGTCGCCGTTTTCCAGTTCCTTCAGATAGCCGCGCAGGGCGGTCAGTAAAATGCACTTATTGTCATAGGAGTTGGAGCACTTGCCCTGGTAATTGTCCTCAATGGTGGTCAGCGCATAGTACCGGATCAGGTCCACAGCGGCCACCATCTTGATTTTCTTCAGGGCCTGTGCCTCATCGTCCGCTACCGTGGTCTTGGAAGTCACGGCTCTGCCCAGCTTTACTTGCCGGCCGTCGTTGATGAGGATCAGCTTTCCGCTGTTGATGGCCGCATCGGCGTCTTCCACGGCGTCCACACCCGTGACTTCAGGCAGCGGCGCATAGGTAGCACTGCAATCGGCGGGGGTTCCCGCTAGAATACCGGCGATCCGGGAGGCGTACATGCCGCCGGTTTCGTATGTGGTGGTGCCCACCTGGATATTGGCGGCGGTAAAGTTGATGATGCCCTCATGGTCTGCGGCCGTGTCGGGCAGCACGGCTTTCCCGATATACCGGCCCTTCCGCTGTTCCTTGACAAGGTCAGCCAGCGTGGTGGTATCGGGGGTGGTGATGTCCGGGGGGCCTACCAGATAATCATAGCTGTACTGCCCCAAAGCGGTGAATCCGTCGGAGACGGTTCCGCCGTCAGAAGATACCACAGAGAGGTAAATGCAGGTGGAGGTGCGCTGTAAAAAGATTTCGCTTCAAGGATTGAACAAAGCGAACTGTTATTAATAAGTTATCAACGACAGAAGGTTGTTGTTAGAACAGTAGAACGCCCGTCCCGAAGGAAACGGGTTTCCTGTGTTGTAAGGAGGAATTATGCTACGCACTTGTCCCGCTGATAAACGTCCTCAGCACACAATGCGGGAGTGGGGAAGTCCGCATTATAATATCGTATAAGTTTCGCCGCTATTGATACGGATACGGACCTGACTTTGTATAACTTCTGTACCGAATGAAAAGAAGCGAATCCCTTGAAACTGTTGCTTACGGTCTTCGACTCCTTGGCGATGATATTATCAACCCACACCGGACGCTGTTAAGCTAGTGCCTGACTGGGTGGACGGTGTGGAGGTGGGTGTTCAATGTCTTCCGCAAGTGATCCAAGCCATCCGCGGAGAATGACCGGATGCGGCGCTGTTCATCGGACAGACCGGTAGACGTCTTGGCCTGTTTCTCCCCTGAACAGGTGATCATCAACCAGGATAACGCCAGGATCAAAGATAACAAGGGCAACCAGTCTACCGACCAACTCCATTTTCCGAGCGGCGCTGCATATTTTACTATCTTGGGCCATGGTACAGAGCAGATGTCAGGTGGTCAACACCGGTCCGTCACCCCCTTCTGCCTGTCCGGTCGGACAATCGCCTGGGGCATCCAGGTGGCATGGGGATAAAAAAACGTTCTGACACATAATCGTGCTTGCATAAATCCGTCGCAGATGATTTAATACAAGTTGGGCGAGAAAATCTGGGACTGAAGATTAGAGGGCGATCTGCAGCCCCTTTTCCCGGGAACGTGACGGACCAGAGGCGCCGTCTGTATGGCACAGCCCGCTCTGGGGACGACGTAGAGGCAGATGACCGTAACTGGCTGCAGATCATCAAAAATTTCTATTTAGAAAAAGGAGATACTTCCATGGGGAGCACATTGACCCGCACCAATGAGATCATTGAGCAATATGGCTGCGATCAGTCCAATCTGATCGCCATCATGCAGGAGATCCAAGGAGAGTTCAAGTACCTCAGCGAGGAGGTCCTCACGCAGATCGCCGAGAAACTGGGCATCAGCACGGCAAAGGTATACAGCGTGGCTACCTTCTACGAGAATTTTTCCCTGGAGGCCAAAGGAAAGTACATTATCAAGGTCTGCGCCGGCACGGCCTGCCATGTCCGCAAGTCCCAGCCCATTTATGACGCCATCTCCAGCTATCTGGGGTTGACCGGAAAGAAAAAAACATCTGCCGACGGTTTATTCACTCTGGAGACGGTGGCCTGCCTGGGGGCCTGCGGACTGGCACCGGTCATGACCATCGACGGTGAGGTCCACGCAAAAATGACCCCGGAGGCGGCCTTAGAGCTGCTGGAAGGCATTCGTAAGAAAGAGGAGGCCGGCGCATGAGAAAGACCAGACTGAATCGGGACACCTTCCATGTGTTCCAGGCTAACGCCAAAAACGCCCTGCGGCAGAGCCAGCAGGTGCCCTCCGTGCTGATCTGCGCCGGTACCGGCTGCATTGCCGGTGGCGCCATGAAGATCTACGACAATATCAAGGCCCAGTGTGAGAAGTTGGACCTGAAGGTGTACGTGGGCCTCAAGCACGACAGCGACGAGGAGAAGAGCCTGCACGTGAAGATGAGCGGCTGCCATGGCTTCTGCGAGATGGGCCCTCTGGTCCACATCGAGCCCATGGGCGTCATGTACATCCGCGTCAAGCCCGAGGACTGCCAGGAAATCATCGAGAAGACCGTGCTGGGTGGAGAAATCATCGACCGGCTGGTCTATCACCTGGACGGGGTGGCCTATCCCCGACAGGAGGACATCCCCTTCTATAAGCGCCAGCACCGGGTGGTGCTGGAGAATTGCGGCCGCAGCGACGCCGAGGACATTGAGGAATACATCGCTAAGGGCGGCTACGCCGCCTTCGAAAAGGCACTCTTTGAGATGACCGATGAGGAGATCTGCAAGACCATCACAGACTCCGGCCTCCGGGGCCGGGGTGGTGGCGGCTTCCCCGCTGGTCGGAAGTGGGACGGCGCACGCCGCCAGAATTCGGAAAAGAAATACATTGTCTGCAACGGCGACGAGGGGGACCCCGGCGCTTTCATGGACCGATCCATCATGGAGGGTAATCCCCATAGCGTGCTGGAAGGCATGATGATCGCCGGCCTGGCCGTGGGCAGTGATGAGGGCTACATCTATGTCCGGGCGGAATACCCCTTGGCGGTGAGTCGCCTGAAAGCCGCCATCGCCAACGCGCAGGAGTACGGACTGTTGGGCGAACATATCATGGGCAGCGACTTCTCTTTCCGCATCCACGTGAATATGGGCGCTGGTGCTTTCGTCTGCGGCGAAGGCAGTGCCCTGACCGCCTCCATCGAGGGCAACCGGGGTATGCCCCGGGTCAAGCCGCCCCGGACCATCGAGCACGGCCTCTGGGCCGAGCCCACAGTGCTCAACAACGTGGAGACCTTCGCCAACGTGCCTCTGATCGTCCGCAACGGCGTGGACTGGTACCGCTCTATCGGCACCAAGACCAGCCCCGGCACCAAGGCCTTCGCCCTGACCGGCAACGTGGTGAATACCGGCCTCATCGAGGTCCCCATGGGCACCACCATCCGGGAGGTGGTCTTTGACATCGGCGGCGGCATCCGGGGCGGCAAGAAGTTCAAGGCCGTGCAGATTGGCGGCCCCTCCGGCGGCGCCACCACCGCCAGCCAGGAGCACCTGGACCTGCCCCTGGACTTCGACTCCCTCAAGGGCATCGGCGCCATGATCGGCTCCGGCGGCCTGGTGGTCATGGACGAGGATACCTGCATGGTGGAGACTGCCCGGTTCTTCATGGAGTTCACCCAGAAGGAGTCCTGCGGCAAGTGCGTCCCCTGCCGGGAGGGCACCAAGCGGATGCTGGAGATTCTGGACCGGATCATCGCCAACAAGGGTACGCTGGAAGACCTGGACCTGCTGGAGGAACTGGCGGACACCATCACCAACACGGCTCTGTGCGGCCTGGGGCAGAGTGCCTGCAAGCCGGTGCAGAGTACCCTGAAATACTTCCGGGACGAGTACCTGGCCCACGTGGTGGATCACCACTGCCCCATCTGCAATAAGGAAAAGCCCCATCCCACCATCCAGGCCGAGGCCTGCAAGGGTTGTGGCAAGTGCCGCAAGACCTGCCCCATGGAGGCCATCTCCGGCAGCCCCAAGCAAGTCCACACCATCGATCCCGAAAAGTGCGTCAACTGCGGCGCCTGCGTGGCGGCCTGTCCCTTTGACGCCATCGCGGCCAGCAAGTAAAGGAGGGAGAACCAATGGCAAAAGGAATTATGTACATCGACGGTCAGCGGGTCCCCTTCGACGGGGAGAAGAACGTCCTGGCCGTGATCCGCAAGGCGGGCATCGATATGCCTACTTTCTGCTACTATTCGGAGCTGTCCGTCTACGGCGCCTGCCGCATGTGCGTGGTGGAGGACGAGCGGGGGAAGATCGACGCCTCCTGTTCCATGGAGCCTCGGGACGGCATGAAGATCCGTACCAACACTGCCCGGCTGCTGAAGCACCGGCGGATGATCCTGGAGTTGATGCTCTCCTCTCACTGTCGGGACTGCACCACCTGCGAAAAGAACGGCAGTTGTCGCCTGCAGGAGCTGGCCCTGCGCTTCGGCGTGCGTCATGTGCGCTTCCAGGATACCCGGCCCCACTATGAGATCGACGACTCCTCTCCGGCCATCGTCCGCGACCCCAACAAGTGCATCCTCTGCGGCGATTGTATCCGGGTGTGTGAGGAGATGCAGGGCATGGGCATCCTGAACTTTGCCCACCGTGGCAGCGATCTGCAGGTGTGCCCCGCCTTTGACCGCAAGCTCAGCGAGACCAACTGCATCAGCTGCGGCCAGTGCGCCGCTGCCTGCCCCACCGGCGCCATTACCATCTTTAACGAGATTGGCCGGGCCTGGCGGGCTCTTCACGACCCCAAGAAGCGGGTGGTGTTTCAGATCGCCCCCGCGGTCCGGGTGGCTGTGGGTGAGGCCTTCGGTATGGCACCCGGCACCAACACCCTGGACAAGCTGGTCTCCGCCCTGAAGATGATGGGCGCCGACGAGGTGTACGACACCAACTTCGGTGCGGACCTGACTGTGGTGGAGGAATCCGCGGAGTTCCTGGAGCGGCTGAAAAAGGGAGGTCCTTTCCCTATGTTTACAAGCTGCTGCCCCGCCTGGATCAAGTACCTGAAAAACGAGAACCCAAAGTACCTCCGGCATGTGTCCACCTGCAAGTCTCCTATGGAGATGTTTGCGGCGGTGCTGAAGGACCAGTATGCCAAGAAGGACGCCGAGGATGGCCGCACCACTTACCACATCGCCATCATGCCCTGCACCGCCAAGAAGATGGAGGCCCAGCGGCCGGAGTTCCAGCAGGATGGGAAGCCCGATGTAGATCTGGTGCTGACCACCCAGGAGGTCATCAACATGATCAAGGAGTCCGGCATCCGCTTCGGCGAGCTGGAGGGGGAGTCCCCGGATCTGCCCTTCGGCATGGGCACCGGCGCCGCCACCATCTTTGGCACCACCGGCGGTGTGGCGGAGGCCGTGGCCCGTTGCGTGGTGGAGGACAAATCCAAGAATACCCTCCAGGCCATCCAGTTCTCCGGCCTGCGGGGCACAGACACCATCCGGGAGGTCTCCCTGCCCGTGGGGGATCGGGTGCTGCGCATGGCGGTGGTCCACGGCCTGGTCAATGCCAAGAAGCTGCTGGCGGACATCGAAGAGGGCAGCGCCTACTACGATCTTGTAGAGGTCATGACCTGTAAGACCGGCTGCGTGGGCGGTGCCGGCCAGCCCTACGGTCTGATCCCCATCAAGCGCCAGCGGGCGGCGGGCCTCTATGAGGCAGACCGCTCCTCCCTGATTAAGCGGTCTGAGCGCAACCCAATGGTGGTCAAGATGCTGGACGGCCCTCTCAAGGGTCGTACCCACGAGCTGCTCCACGTCCACTACTCCGCGGAGACGGCTCCAGAGACAGAGACGTAAGTGAACAGCCCCCGCTTTTGAATTGAAATGTTCGAAAGCGGGGGCTGTCTTACTCTGAAAGCATAGTTATGACTGACTTTTCTGTTTTTATGTATTTTCGTGCGGACTCGTGAATATTCAGAAAGCTGAAAAATCTTTTATCAAATTATCCGAGGACGATAGTTTGATACAACTCTCCAACAAAGATGCTTTCCGAAAGTGTTCAGAACCTTGGTCGCCGTATATTTTGTGTTTGATGGGGGCACATCTCATTATAAAAGCGAACATATTGCTCTACGTTTTTGCAGAGTTTTGCTCTGAAGTGTATTCTTTACGATATGCCGCTTCTCTTTTGAATGTGGCAAAGCTCGTTTCAGATGTAGCGTTCATTTTATATAAGGGCATGTTATGTAAGTATTGACTGTTCGGCCTGGTAGAAGGCCATGAGTTTTTTCGCACATCTCTTGTTTCCTTACAGCAATATGGCAAATTGGCGGCTTGAGTATTCGAATCACCTTTTTGCCTCTGTTCGGATACTGCGCAGGCCCAACTTCTGCATGATGGCAACAAGTTTCTTGGTGCCATCATGGGCGCTGCAATCTGCTAATGTCACACGAGTTTTCTCAGTCCCAAACCGCTGGGTATTATTCTCAGAGGTTTGCTGAACTTTCAACATCAGTTGGGCTTGTTCTTCCTTGAAGGCACTTCTGCAAGGTACACAGACAAACAGATGATTCCCATTTCAGGCTCCAGCTTTTGGAGCTGCTTGGACATGACATCGGTGTGGGCACGTCTTGCAATTTGGATGGAATAATACAATGTGTAAAGACGTACTCGATGATTCGGGTGCGTCTTTGCTTTTCTATGATGTTTTGGGGGTGTGTGATGAAAAGGCTGTGATCGGGGTGACCCTGCTCTGGGATGCGGAGCGAGACTCCTACTGCAAGCTACCGGGCTATCTGGCGGGACTGGAGGGGGCCGGGATGCTTCTGCCCCTGGGGCAGAGCCAGCCGATCCTGGGGATCTGCCGGGGTATTCAATTCTTTAATGCCTTCCTGGGCGGCAGTCTCTATCAGGATCTGCCCATAGAGCACTCGTCGGAGGTGCTGCACTCCATGCGACCGCGCCCTATGACCGGGCGTACACACCGCCCAGATCCTGCCGGGAACACTCCTGGTCGCACTGCTGCAAAGAAGTGGACTGGGGGCCAACAGCTACCACCACCAGGTGATCAGAACATTAATTCCTTCCCTTGCAGAAATGGCCCCCAGTGAAGATGGCCTGGCAGAGGCAGTGTATCTGCTTCCACAGACGAAAACAGCCGGGAACTTTTCTCTGCATTTGGTGCGGCCGCTTCCGCTCCGGGGTGCTGTTCAGGGAACGTTTGAGGCGAAGCAGACGATTACGCCATTATCACGATGGTTGAGGCAGGATTGGGGGTCAGTGTTCTGGCAGAGTTCATTCTGCACTGTAAACTACCGCCTAGCACTGCGGCCTACACAGCCACCGATTTCACGGACGATTGCCATTGGGTACAAGGACAAAAGCAGTCTGCCCATTGCCAGCAAGTGCCTCATCACGTATTTGACGGAAAACATCTGCGATCTGCCCTGACCGGCATTAGAGTTTTTCTTTCACCAAAGAGAAAGTATATAGGGAAACGGAATGTGCTGTGAAGAAGCAGGAAGCCTGTCCCAAAAGGGACAGGCTTCCTTTTGCTGAATGGGGAAACCACCAGCTCTGCCGGTGGTTTCCCTATTTAATGAAGAGCCGGAAATCTTGAAAGATTTCCGGCTCTTTGGAACTTAACCGGCTGCGCTATTGGACGGATTCACATGAATCATAATGTGCTTGACATCTGAAAACTGCTGCTCAACATTTTTATGGACACGCTCAGCTACTTCATGGGCTTCCCGGAGAGATTTATCTCCGTCCACAGATATTTCCAGGTCAATATAGACCTTGTTGCCGAACATTCTGGAGTGGAGCATATCTACACCGAGTACATCTTCTTGCGACAATATATGCTCTTTCAGGTTTTCCTCGTAGTCCTCTCCGCAGGAGGTATCCAGCATTTTAACCAGGGCATCTTTTGAAATATCATAGGCAACCTTCATGATAAAGATACAGATCACAACGCTTGCCACGGAATCCATCACGGGGAATCCCAGCATGGCCCCGGCAATACCGATCAAAGATCCGATGGAGGAGAAGGCATCGGAACGATGGTGCCAAGCATCTGCCAGAAATGCGGCAGAATTAATCAGTTTTGCATAATAGCGAGTGTACCAGTACATCGCCTCTTTGCCGATGATAGAGACAACCGCGGCCACAAGAGCAATCGTACTGGGGATGGTAAGCGTTTTATAATTTCCTGAAAAAATATTGTCTAAGCCTACCTTGCCGACTCCGATTCCTGTCGCCATCAGTACAATGCCCAGAATCAGCGATGCAACGCACTCCATACGCTCATGTCCATATGGATGGGAATTGTCTGCGTCCCGTTTTGAAACTTTTACGCCAATCCATGCAATCAATGTGGTAAGAACATCGGAGAACGAGTGGATTGAATCTGAAATCATTGCACCGGAATTTCCTGCAATTCCCGCAAACATTTTGAATCCCGAGAGCACCGTGTTTCCGATTACACTAACTAACGACAGATTTCTGATAATTGCCTTTTCATCGACTGGTCGGGAAGTGGTTTTGTTTGTTTTTTCAAGCTTGGTTGTCATAAAAGAATCCTCCTGTTTCGTCACATATGATGACAGTGATATTTCTCTTATGAGCACCTCATTGAGATGATCTGTTCCCCAAATGAATATAAAAAAACATCTGTGGAACATACAACTGTCCCACAGATGTCAAAAACAATCTGCTGCCACATCAGTGGCCCGGCCCCATGCCCAAATGGGTCATCGCCTGCTCAGTTTGTACTGTTGATCTCGCACCCTGAATCAGGATGTAATGCAGTGCAAAGAGTTTATTTATTTTACTATATATTATTCGGCCTGTCAAGAGAAGGTTCTTGTCATTTATAATTTATTTGGGAACGGCTCGCAGTATAGAGTGAACCGGACGGCAAGTCTGCAAAAGAATTCCACGGGCGACATTTGCCTTTACATTGACTTGGGCAAATGAATCACAACTACTCAAACGAAAAATCCATATGGAAAGAGCAGCTAAGCAGGTTCGCGATTTCTTCCGGTGTCTTGGAGATATCCTCTGTTAGCCACTGGCGAATCAGCGCATACATACCGGAAGAAAAGAATGTGTTCATCAGTCCCAGGGTGACGTCATCTACCGCATGACCTCGATACAGCACTGCTCTGGAACCCAGAAACTCTTCAGAAAGCGTCTGAAAAATTCTTGCAAAGTCTACTTCTATATCATTTCGCATAAACAGCTTTACCATATCTGCGCGATCATGCAAGAAGATACATAGCTGCAAGACATAGGCCCTGATGTCCTGTGCTTTTTGAGAAGAACCAGCTTGGCCTGAAAACTCTTTCACATAGTCCAGCGCAATTTCCTGCAGAACATCACTGGGAGTTTGATAATATCGATAAAATGTCGTACGGTTGATTTGAGCTTCCTTGCACAGCTCACTGACACTGATTTTGCTGATATGTTTCTTCTTCAAAAGTCTTAAGAGCCCCTCTTTCATGAGAATTTTTGAAATTGCAACCCGCTGGTTTACCTTTCCCATTTTATGCTCCCTCGGATTTTCCTAAAAATCATACAATTTTAATATATCTGTTGCGCACACAGCAATTTTGGTTCAACTGATTGTTGTAAAAACAACAATTGTTGCGATATAATCGTAATACACAAAAAATGTCCTGTCAAGGCAGAATATGCGGGGACTTTTGATTCGGGGGAGTGTTCAATGGGAGCAATGAAAGAAAAAGCAGGCGGGATTGTTGTTTGTATTTTTGAACTGGTGGTAGGAATCCTTCTTTTCGTGAATCCCATAGGATTCACGTCTGCGATCATTACGATGGCTGGCGTTGTGTTGATGGTTTTGGGGATCGTGGAGATCGTAAGGTATTTTAGAACCAACGTAAAGGAAGCATCCCTTGGACAAATGCTGGTCAAAGGACTCTTGTCCATTCTGGCGGGCGCATTTTGCATTTTTCAAACAGAATGGTTTATCGCCACATTTCCAATATTGACGGTCCTCTATGGTATTGTAATTCTGGTAACCGGCATTGGAAAGATCCAGCTTGCGGTGGATATGATCCGAATGAAACGAAAAAAATGGATCTGGGCGGCGTTTAATGCGGTGATTTCCCTGATCTGCGCCTTTGTCATATTGAGAATGCCCTTTTCCTCCACAGCCGCTCTCTGGATTTTTACAGGAGCTGCGCTGGCGGCAGAAGGTGTGCTGGATCTTGTAACATTCATCGCTGATGGAAGAGGAAAGGGAGAAACTACGCTGTGAAAGTGGATTGGGCAAGCTGTGCCAGGGTAGGTATCTCTGGATTCGTTCTGTATCTGTGCGTTACGTACTGGTCGTCGGCGGTGTCCCTGCTGAACGCTCTGCTCAACGCAGCAATGCCGCTGCTGTTGGGCTGTGTGCTGGCATACCTCATCAATATTTTGATGAATTTCTATGAAGAACACGATCTTCTCAAAGTTCTTGGCCCCTCACTGATCAGAATTCGCCGGCCGGTTTGTATGCTGGCCGCCTATTTCACACTGTTCCTTCTTGTGATGCTGGTGGTTGATCTGGTGGTACCAGAGCTGGCTTCCTGTGTCAAGCTGCTGCTCAGTCAGGTGCCCAGGGCAATCGATACGCTGATCGGGTGGCTGGAAACAAAAAATCTTGTGCCGGAAGATATACAGGCGGTCCTCGGAGCTGTGGACTGGAAATCCAAAATGGATCAGATGATCCGGATTTTGACAAGCGGTGTGGGCAGTGTGATGGGTACGGCCATCAGTGCGATCGTCTCTGTGTTTTCCAGTATTGTCACCGCTCTTTTGGCATTCATCTTTTCCGTTTATCTGCTGATGGGCAAGGAGAAGCTGGCCAGCCAGTTTCAGCGGTTGATGAGGCGGTATTTGCGGACCGGTTTTTATTCAAAAGTTCGATACATTCTCTCTGTCATGAATGAATGCTTTCATAACTATATCGTGGGCCAGTGCACTGAAGCGGTCATTCTGGGTGTGCTGTGTACCGTGGGAATGCTGCTCCTGCGGATTCCATACGCTACTATGATCGGTGCCGTGGTGGCTTTTACCGCACTGATTCCTGTGGCAGGCGCTTATATCGGGGCAGGGGTGGGGGCCTTCATGATTTTTACGGTCGCCCCCATCAAAGCCCTGGTATTTCTGGTCTTTATTGTGATCTTGCAGCAGTTGGAGGGAAATCTGATTTATCCAAGAGTGGTGGGATCTTCCCTGGGGTTGCCTGCCATCTGGGTGCTGGCCGCTGTCACAATTGGCGGTGGCATTATGGGAATAGCGGGAATGCTCCTGTGTGTTCCCTTGGCCGCAGTCATCTACAGACTTTTGCGGGAAGATGTGAAAAGAACACCAGAAAAGGAGAATGTCGCCTTATGAAAGAAACAAGTAAAAAACAGAATTCCGCCATTCCGTTGAGCGTACAGCCTCAGCCGCTGATTCGCCATGTGGATGCGCGGCTCGTGTCCTACAACATTGAAATGACGGAAATTACGGGAGGAACCTTCTGGAAGGCCTATACGGCGGAGCAGATCGCAGGGACAGAGGAGTTCCCGCCTATTTCCAATATCCGTGATGTGACATCCATGCCGGAACTGACCCAGTACTATCCCTCCATCAATTTGTACGATGAGCGATTGAGAGGCCTGGCAAAACAGTTGGGACCTTCCTGGATTCGGGTGTCCGGCACCTGGGCTACCAAGACCTACTATGATTTTGACGGCGTCACCGGCGGAAAAGCACCGGAGGGCTATGCCAGTGTCCTGACAAAAGAGCAGTGGATGGGCGTTTTGAATTTTGTCCGCTATGTGGACGGTAAACTTCTGGTCTCTGTCAGCAACTGTGCGGGTGACCATCCGGGCGGTGGGCCGCTGGATCTGACCCAGACAAAGAAACTATTTGCATTTAGCCATCAGTACGGTGTGGACATTGACGCTGTTGAATTCATGAACGAACCCAACATGCTGGAGATGTCGGGCGCACCTGCTGGCTATACGGCTGCGGATTATGCCAGAGACCAGGATATTCTGTATAGCTGGGTACGGGAACACCATCCCCGCTGCCTCTTGGTTGGCCCCTGTACCACAGGCGATCCCGCTGTCAATACAGAGGGCGGCGGATTTGGCGCCGGAATCGGCAGCCTGATGGAGGTCTGCACCACACAAGAGCTGCTGGCGGGCACCCGTGTACCATTGGATGTCTTCAGTTACCACTACTACAACGGTGTTTCGGAACGGCTGGCCTCCGTGATGCCTTCCGCTCATTGGCCCGGCAGTCTGGCGCACAGTGACGGGTATCTGGCGGTGGCCCCAAATTGCGCAAAAGCCCATGCACAGCTCAGAGACCGCTTTGTTCCTGGCGGGCCGATCTGGGTCACGGAATCCGGTGACGCCGGCGGCGGGGGTGATACTTGGGCATCTACCTATCTGGATGTCCTGCGGACCCTCAATGAGTTGGGGAGCTTTGGCACCATTACGGACGGCGTCATCTTTCACAATACCCTGGCATCATCTGACTATGGCTTCCTGGAGCCTGGCAGCTTTCGGCCCCGGCCCAACTATTTTGCCGTTTTACTTTGGAATCGCCTGATGGGAACCGCCGTGTATGACTGTGGGAATCCCAACAGGGAAGGGGCCCATATCCATTGCCATTCCCGCCGGGATGGACAACCTGGGGTCGTATATCTCATCATTAATAATTCCCTGACCTGGGATACTCTGGTGGAACTTCCCAAGGAGGCTATGCGCTATACGCTCAGCGCCGAAACCATGCGCTCGTCCGTAATATTGCTCAACGGTAAAGAACTGTCTGTTTCCAGGGCCTGCGATCTTCCGGATTTGGCGCCGGAAAAACAGGAGCCTGGCCTCGTATCCCTTGCGCCGGGGAGCTGTACCTTCCTTGTCCTGTAAGAGATTCTCTAAGGCGGTTGCTCCAAAGTGCACCTTTGCAGAGCAAAAGAAAAGCATACTTTTCGGCCATCCGGTTCGAAAAGCGGACTTGATTTAAACAGAATAACACCGCAGCCTTGCGGTGGGATGCGGAGTCAGGGACGGGTGCCTTTGCGCAGCCTTGTCCGTTTGGAAGGAGTTTTTCCAAAAGACGTAGGGAGACGTTCAAAACCAGGGCGGTAACGATTCCAATGAGCAGAGGCTTGGCCAGCCCTGCCAGCCACATCAAGGTTTCCCCCACACGATCCATGTGCCGCAGGCTGAGATAAATCAGGATGCAGCAAGTGACGGTCCCAATTACCCATTTGCTTAAAGATCCACCGCTTTCAGAAGTATCAAACGTTGGGGCTATCGTTCCTTTTCTCACCTGCGGCCTGAATGTCGCTTTTTGGGACACGATGGGCTGTTTGTCCCAAAATAGAGGGGAAGTTCTGGTTGAGAAATGGCGAAAAACGTGATATACTATCTTTCTATAAGGGAGTAGTCGGCACACTGTGTGTGATGATGCCAACAAATCGGAGCGCTCCTGGTATCATCTGAAATGACGAGACTTATCTGTAAAGACAGGTAAGCCTCGCTTTTTTTTACCTGTCGAATGAAAAAACTTCGGAGGTAAACCATATGGGATTTGGAGAGCTACTGATGATTTCCGTGGGGGTTTCCATGGATGCTTTTGCCATTGCTGTTTGCAAGGGGCTGTCCGTGGAGCGGGTGGAGAAGAAGCATCTGCTTTCCGCTGGGCTGTGGTTTGGCGGCGCCCAGGCGCTGATGCCACTGCTTGGATATTTCCTGGGGAGTCGGTTCCGCTGGGTGATCGAAAGTGTGGACCACTGGATTGCTTTTTTACTGCTGGCTCTGATCGGCATCAACATGATCAGGGAATCCAGGGAAGAGGCCAAGCCCCTGGATGCCTCTTTTTCCCCCAGGGCCATGCTTCCTCTGGCTATTGCCGACAGCATCGATGCTCTGGTAGTGGGCGTTTCTTTTGCTTTCCTGGATGTACCGATTCTGCCCGCCGTTTTGCTGATTGGGCTGACTACGTTTGCTTTTTCTGTGGCCGGTGTGAAGATCGGAAGCCGGTTTGGCGCCAGGTACAAATCCAAAGCGGAACTGACCGGAGGAATGATCTTGATTCTCATGGGAACATCCATCCTGCTGGAGCATACGGGATGGCTTTGAGAAAAAAGGAGGCAGACTATGGCGGATTCCAACATCACAAAACGTGCACTGGCCAACGAGCTTCAGGAACTGATGGCGGAGCAGCCTTTCGAAAAGATCAATGTGGCCCAGATTTGCCAGCGCTGCCACATGAACCGCAAAAGCTTCTACTATCATTTCAGAGATAAGTATGATCTGGTGAATTGGATTTTTGACACCGAGTTCATTGCCCTGATCAGAAATGAAAAGCCAGGGAACTCTTATGAGGAGCACTGGGCTTTTATTGAAACGTGCTGCCGCTACTTCTATCAAAACCATGCTTTTTACCGCAAAGCGCTGCAGATCAAGGGACAGAATTCCTTCAGCGACCATTTTAAAGAATATATCCGGCCGCTTTTGATGGATCGACTCTCTTATCTGCTGGGCAGGGATCACCTGGACACGTTCACCTTGGACTTCTTCACAGATGCAGTGATCTGCGCTATGGAGCGGTGGCTGCTGACCCGTGACTGCATGCCTTCAGAGCAGTTTCTGGAAAAAATCCGGAGCCTGATCGAGCAGGGAGCTGTGTCCATTTATCGGGAGATGACCCGGACGGAACAGGAGGAGCAGTGAGTGGGGCTGTTTCTACCGCCATTTATCTCACGGAGAAGCAACAGACGATCAAAAAGGGGCGCCGTAGGCAATCTGCGGCGCCCCTTTTCATGGGCGAATCAGGTTACTGAAACCGAAGTGGATTTTGGACAGGTCCGCCGGAGAAGGGGGGTCAGTCCCTCTGTGAACAGATTGCCGCCAACGGAGTTTTTGGACTCATCCGATGTGCACAAATTTCCCCCTCTGTCAAACAGAACATAGCAGGCGTCGTTGGAGATGATCTCATCCAGTTTCCGGGTATCATGGTAGAGCTCCCACGGTACGGTCTGATAAGATTGCCCAGCCCGGGCTTCCACTGCTGCCCGGTGAACTATCTCGGAAATGTTCGCCGGGCAGCCCGGCTCCGGCACCAGCACTGTGAAAATGGGGTGGAGTCGCTGTGCGCCACGGAACAGGCCGCCACTTGTGATGAAATCCACATTCTCCCCTGAGTAGGGATAGTAAACAGCGTAGGGCAGTTCCACCTCCCGCAGCAGGATACAGGCGTCTTTGGCGGCATCTTCATAGCGGATTACCGGCATCAGATGACGGATCGGGGAGATCTTCTCCAGAAAGGCACCGGTCACGGCTTGCGGTGGACAAAAAAGAAAGAAGGCACTGTCAGAGTGTCTGCGTACCAGAGGAAGCAGGGAGGATGGGTCTGCAAGGGTGAACAGCATCCAGGAATAGATTCCCAGGCCTTCCCCCTCTTCAATGGTGATGTCGTATTGTCTCATATGCTCCAAACATCCAGATGGATCCATCTGCAACAGCACGGTCCAGGGGATATTGAAGCCCAACTGCTCTTCATTGTAGCGGATATACTGGGCACCCCAGGTGAAGCTGTTGTACCCCAGATTCATGCCGAATTTTACCAGGTGTTCTGTTTCAATATGGCTTGCGGCGTCTGCAACCAGTGCGTAATAGGCACTGTTCTCGTTTTCCAGCATGGTGCGGGCGGTCTCAAAGAAGCGGCTTTGAAAGCGGCCCTCGGAAAACTGTAGCGCCATGTCCACCAGATTGCGAATGCTACGCTTTGGATTTTCTCTGAGACCTTTCAGCGTTTGCCGAACGGTGGTTTCAATTAAAATACGGGACATGCTGTTTTCCATAGACAGCGCTCCTTCCAGGGGCAAGACAATCGGTTGCCATCCTAATTTGATGTAAACCAGCATATCTCCCGCCGCTTACGGGGACAAGGGACAATTTTCACGCCCTGTCCCGAAAGGTAACAGCCGCGGGGGCATGTCGCAATTTTCGACTGATTGCGCCCGTTGTCCCATGACATCCCACAGATGCTTTCCTATAATGTGCCTCAAACAGCCCCAACAAGGCATAGAAAGGATGGACACTTATGAGCAGCATCAAGGAGAGTATGCAGAGCTTCGCGGTCAATCAGGCCCTGAATTATATTGAGGGAAATCCGGAGGAGAACATTCCCAAACTTATGGCCCTGGTGGATCGTTTTACCCCTGAGGGATGGTATGAGAGCCAGAGAAACGCAATCCGCCAGGCCATTGAGGAGAAAAGCAACTGGTATCAGTTGATCCTGCGGCTGTATGAGCTGGATCCTGGTGTGCGCAAGGCCTTTTTCCAGAATTTCCTGTTCAACGCCAGTCTCAAGGGTAGTGCCATCCAGGAGGAGACCAAGGCCAGGGAGCAGTGCAATGTTCCCTGGGCCATTTTGCTGGATCCCACCTCCGCCTGCAACATGCACTGCACCGGCTGTTGGGCCGCCGAGTATGGCAACCGGCTCAATCTGAGTCTGGAGACCATGGACTCCATTATCCGCCAAGGCAAGAAACTGGGCACCTATATGTATATCTACACCGGCGGCGAGCCCATGGTACGCAAGGCGGATCTCATCAAGCTGTGCGAAATGCATCCGGATTGTGAATTTTTATCCTTTACCAACGGTACCCTCATTGATGAGGCATTTTGCCAGGAGATGCTGCGTGTGAAGAATTTTGTCCCTGCCATCTCCCTGGAGGGCTTTGAGGAGGCCAACGACTCCCGCCGGGGCCAGGGCGTATACCAGAAAGTCCAAAGTGCCATGGCACTGCTCAAGGAACATCACCTGCCCTTCGGAATCTCCACTTGCTATACCAGCCGTAATTACGCCGACATCACCAGCGAGGCATTCTTTGACTCCATCATTGAAAGCGGCGCCCTGTTCATCTGGTTTTTCCACTATATGCCCGTGGGCAACGGCGCGGCCACGGAGCTGTTGCCCACGCCCCAGCAGAGGGAGGAAGTCTATCACCGTATCCGGGCTTTCCGGCAGACCAAGGCCATCTTCTCCATGGACTTCCAGAACGACGCAGAGTATGTGGGGGGCTGTATCGCCGGCGGACGGAACTATCTGCACATCAATGCCAAGGGCGATGTAGAGCCTTGCGTGTTTATTCACTACTCCAACTGCAACATTCATGACACCAGCCTGCTGGATGCCCTCAAGAGTCCCCTGTTTATGGCCTATCACGACCATCAGCCGTTCAACGACAATATGCTTCGCCCCTGCCCCATGCTGGAAAATCCCGAGGCCCTGCGCGCCATGGTGAAAGAGACCGGGGCTGTCAGTACCGACTATGAAAGTCCGGAGAGCGTGGACCACCTGTGCAATAAGACCACACCTTACGCGGAGAACTGGCGGGGGACCGCGGATGCCCTCTGGGCCGGCTGTGCCAACTGCTCCGGCTGCGGCGGGGGAGAGTGAGCGATGGGCACCTATCAGCTCTTTACCGATGCTACAGCGGACTGTAATCCACAGATGCTGGAATCGCTGCCGGCTGTAAAGGTCATTCCCATGCAGTTGGAGATCGCCGGTGGGGAGTATACCTATGGACCCGGCGGGACTATCTCCCCGGCGGCGTTCTATGCACTGCAACGGGCCGGTCATTACGCCACTACCTCTCAGATCAACCTCAATGCCTATCTCCAGTGCTTTGAGTCAGCTTTGCAGGCGGGCATGGATATTCTCTATCTGTGCTTCTCCTCTGGTATGTCCGGCACCTTCCAGACAGCCCAGATCTGCGCGGATGTTCTGGCTGAGACGTACCCAGAGCGAAAGATCCTGTGCCTCGATACACTGTGTGCTTCTGTGGGCGAGGGATTTCTGGCCTGCGAGGCGGCCCGGAAACAGGCGGAGGGATATTCTCTTGAAGAGCTGACCCAGTGGGTGACAGAGCACCGCCTGAACGTGTGCCACTGGTTTACAGTGGATGTATTCGACCATCTGCGCCGTGGCGGGCGGGTGTCCGCCGCCACCGCGGTACTGGGCACTGCTCTGCAAATCAAGCCCCTTCTTCACGTGGATGAAAAGGGGACTCTGGCGGTTGTGGAAAAACCCCGTGGCCGTAGACAGGCCATCAAAGCTCAGCTTGCCAGGATGGAGCAAGGCTGGATGCCGGAACTGGGCAGGGAGGTGCTCGTGGGACACGGCGACTGCCCCGATGGCGCACGGATGCTGGAAGAGGAGGTCCGCACCCGGTTTCCTGATGCCAATGTGAGGATTGCCGAGATCGGCCCTATCATCGGGGCCCATACCGGCCCGGGAATGCTGGCATTGATCTACTGGGGAAACACTCGCTGACAGGCGGTCCGGCGCTGGGGATCGGATTTTGTTGAAGGGCTGGTTCCTCTGCTGATTTTGGAGAGACATGGTCAGCATACTGTTGGTTCACGGCGCTGTGAGAGGTGGATTCAGGAGATATCATCCTTTGTAACAGCGGTGCCCAGCACGATAAATTTCCCGAGACGAGCTATACCGGCTGTTTGTAAGGTGGATTAAAAACCTTGACTTCCTGGCTTTCCCAGGGCTGTTTTCTTGAGAACCGTTTTTGCCCCATGTTTCAACGGCCCGAACGATTTGAAGATCTGTTGCAGATGCACAGATTCGGTTGGTTACCACCCAGAATTCCATCCAGCGGATTGCGGAAGAGATATGCCCAGTGCCCTGACTGCTATCAAAAAAGCCCCGGAGTGCTGCGTCGCAGCGCCTCCGGGGGTTTTTTGAAATCTTCCCACGAATCTGGCCAATCCACACAAAATCACTGGGCGCCAACATCTACTCGTTTGATTGCCTGCTGACTCAGGCTCTGTAGGCCACTGGTTCAAATCCAGCCAGATGTACCACAATAGCGGTATGCTATAAAAGCCGTAGGCTTTCAGCCTACGGCTTTAACCATTTCCGGGCCTTTTCGTGTCTCAAACACATAATTTTTGTTAAAGATGTTTGTGGTTTGACCAATATATAAACCTCTTGTCCTATATTTTTCGTAGGAACAGATCCAGTGCCCTTTCTGTTTCCCTAGAAAAGTCAAAAGAGAGACCTTATGTAGATAATTAACTAAGATTTGAGTAAGGAAGCATTCTGACAGGAATTGTCTCCTTTATAGCCTATTCCGTGGTGTTTTCCACAAATTCCAGGTTGGAGAATATTTTCTGCATCCGCATGTCCGGGTAGTGGACATCCATCCACTCCTCAAAGGCATTGTCGGCTGGGTCACCAGCTCTGCGGTCGATCCACCGGAGGACCGTTGCAGCGCTCATAAAACAGTTAAATACCATAAATACCAGCAAGACCCAGGTAAGCGGTTTCCCAATTTTGTTGGGGATTTTCAAGATCCATTTTGCTGCACGGGGATAGAATTCTTTGATCCAGAGGACGCCCAGTACCCCCCAGAACAGGGAATACAACAGACAGATCCGACCATTTAAGTTGAACGGCATATTGCTGTAGTCCCAGGAAGTGGACCCAAACACAGTTTCCTGTACCCAAGAACAGAGGTATTCAATCACACTTCCTATAATAAAACCGCCGATAAAGGAGAAGATTGGGTTCCGATTCCGGTAACGGTAAAGAGCCGCAGATAGAGCCCACGCCCCCAGACCATAGACGGGGTTAAAGGGCCCGTAGATCAGACCGGCCCGGCTTTCATAGTGCCCGCGGGTAATCACGCACCACAAAACTTCCACTACCACTCCTGCGAAACACCCGATGAAAAAGATCCAAAACAACTTGTAAAAAGTAATCCCTTGGGCAAAGTGTTTGCTTTTCTTTTCCTCAAAATCAATTTGGGCGTTGGTGGGCGCAGGTTTAATCAGCCGGGACCGCATCATTTTTTCGTCGTAGTGGTAGGACTCACGTAGTTGGGTATCAATCTCATCTGCTAATTCCACACAGCTTCGGTGCAGTTTTTGATGCAGTTGGCCAGCTCGCTTCAGACTTTCGGCCTCGCTCTTAAGGGTGCGTCCTAGGTCTCCCTCTTCTTCCAAGCTGCCCTTTTCTGTGTTTGCTGCAAGGCGCTCCAACTGCTCGGAAACTATGCGTTTGGTATCCTGCTCCAGTACGGTCAGATGCGTTTCCGAAGATAAAAGCCGGTCTTCTAGTTTCACCCGTCGATATCCCCTTTCTTTTTGCTTTGATCCTAAGGAGAACGCACTACGGCACCATCGTCCCAGAGCGCGGTCCTTCTGATTGGATTCATGGTTGAACAGAAACTTGTAGCAAGTTATACCATAGTCAAGCCATGAATGCAACCCACAGACGTGGGGGGATTGTGGAAATATCCAGTTGTCTGTTTTCATTAAAACCCTGCTTTGTGGTTTTGTTTATGCCTCCCGGGTACCGTTATTCGGATTTTTACTTTTCAGCGATGCGCCTGTGCCCACTCCGCTCTAAATGGAAGTAACTAGCAGTATTGACAGTGGAAATAAAATCTGATATTATACAAGAAAGTACACTGAACATATCAGAGAAATGTCTCTGAGTATTTATGGATACATACGAGGAGTGACCGTATGGCTTTATTTACAGAAAAGGTTACACCGATAAATTTTAAGAAGTCTATGACTTGTATTTCCCACGGTGCGCGGATAGATTATGAGATTTCAGCAGAAGAGATGGTCCTGGAGGCTGAGGATGGCCTGGTTGGAGGGACGATTTTTTCTTTTTCCTACGAAAAGTGCACTGCAGAAGCGGGAAGCAGGCCGATCCTGTTTGCGTTTAACGGTGGACCGGGGTCCTCGAGCCTTTGGATGCACATGGGGATGTTTGGCCCGTATGTTGTAAATGGGGCGGGAACTCTTGTCGAAAACAATGAATGGTTGATTGATTGTTTTGATATCGTCATGATTGACCCTGTAAGTACAGGCTATGCACGGTTATATCGGGAAGAGGCAGGCGAGAGTTTCTTTGGAGCCATGCCAGATGCGCTTACGGTGGCAAGGTTTATTCGCAGATGGATGAGAGCGAGAAACAGGGGAAATTCACCGATTTTCCTTGCGGGAGAAAGTTACGGGGCGACCAGAGCATCTTTGGCGGCCTATCTGTTAGACGATGTAGATGTGAGAGGCATTCTCTACATTGGACCGGGATATTCCTCTGACTGGGAGCCTCCTCGTACGCTGAAAGATCTGATCCCGGCATCGGCAGCCGCTTGGTATCACCAAAAAGCTTCCCAGGGGCAGACCTTGGAGCAGGTTTTGCACAGATGCCGAGAGTTCCTCTATCAAGATTATCTCCACGCACTGATAATGGGAAGCCAGTTGGACGAAAACAGGAAGAGAAGCGTCGCAGAAATCCTGTCCCAGTTAACGGGGCTGTCCGCAGATTATTACGTGAAGCATGAACTTCTGGTGTCCAGAGAGGATATCTGTAAAAAACTGCTGGAAGATGAGAAAGAAGAACTTGGTTTCTTTGATACTAGGTATACACAACCTGCCGGAACGGAGGACGAAGCATTTTCCAGGCAACTTGGACCAGCTTACAGAGCGGGATTACGGAAATATCTGAGAGAAGTCCTGGATCTACAGGTTGATAGAGACTATCGCTATAGCGCGATGGATGTTAATAAAATCTGGGTATATGAGAGCAACCCGACAATGGCAACCGCGCTTCGAACAGCCATGAAGGCGAAACCGAAACTGCGCGTATTCTTTGCAACAGGCTATTTTGACATCTGTGCCACTGTGGAGAATACAAGGTTTTCCGTAACACACAGCGGATTGCCTATGGAAAGGGTAGAAATGCATGAGTATATCTCCGGCCACATGGTTTATGCAGACGACGAGGCGAGAAAATTGTTGACAGAAGATATCCGCAACTGGGTGAATGCGGACAAATGAACAGCGAATTTACCGCACTGGCGTAAAGGCCGGACGATGTAGTTTATTAACAACCGGCGCATGACTCGTTGACCCATGACCGTGCCGCTTCTGCCGTTGATGACCTTTATCTGCTGGATAAGAGCGGCCTGCTTCTCGGAATTGCCGATTCTATCTGCATACTAGCATGAGCCCCTTGGAAATCCGCCTTTTATCTATACGAAACAGACACTGCCAATCCAAAGAGAATAACTGATTTTCCTGCGGGCGTGAAAATCTTTGACAGTATCAGTGGACCGCTACCTATCCCCCGAACAGTTTAGACAACAAGACAGTACCGTACCTATGACGGGCTATTATGAACGAGGGCAAATTTGTAGTTAAAGGAGATAACGATGAAAATAGAGTATCAGCCCAATCGGTATTATCGCTATGATGAAATGATGGAATTACTCACTGCCTGGAACCAGAGATATCCCAAATTGACCAGATTGGGGAGTATTGGGGAGACTTACGAGGGAAGGGCTATTCCTGTATTAGAGTTGTCCGAACAGGAGGGGATTGCGCCTGAGAAAAAGGGCGGTTACTTAATTAATGGCAATCTTCACGGGGGAGAAGTTGGAGGATCAGCGGCGGTACTTTACATCATCAATGAAATTCTATCCCAGTATGGAGAGAATCCATTTTTCACAGAATTACTGCACGATAAGGTTATCTATGCCATTCCACGAGTCAACTGCGATGGAGCAGAAGTATTTCTGACCACTCCGTACACTTTGAGAGGTTCCACAAGGGACTACTATCCGCCCATGGATGGCCTTTGGCCTGAAGATGTGAATGGTGACGGGGAAATCCTGCAAATGCGGATTCAAGATGACAATGGGAATTTCAAGTGCTCAGATATAGACCCGCGCCTCATGGTGAACAGAGCCCCCGGAGAAGTGGGGGGAACCTATTATCGTGTGGTAAAAGAAGGTGTCGTACATGGGGATGGATGGGATTTACGCACGGTTCGGCCGACGAAAGGCGTAGATCCTAACCGAAGTTTTCCGTTTGACTGGTTGGAAACGGCCCCAACCGAGCATGGCTATCCGGCTTCGGGTGATTATCCGTTGGCGGAGGTAGAACCGAGAAATCTGGCGGATTTTGTTTTAAGTCATCCTAATATTTGCGGTATCCAGGATTTTCACACCTACGGTGGACTGCATATTTCTCCGCTGGCTTTTTATCCGGAGAGAGAGCCTGTACCAGAAGATGCCATGGCCATTGAGAAGATTGCGCAGGAAGGGGCAAAGTTTTCCGGTTATATGATTCATGGCTTTTTCCCCCCGGGCATGACAGGCATGGCTCATGGAAATTACGTGTCCTGGGCGTATTTCATGCGAGGCATCATCGCATGGACCACAGAGTTGTGGTCCTATATGCGGGAGGCAAATCCGGCGCTCCCGTCTAGTTGGTCGCCATATTTTTCTTGTACAAGTGCGGATGGGCAGGAGTGGCAGGACTTGCTTGCCTGGGATGAACGGGAAAATGGAGGAACAGGATTCACTCCCTGGAAACCGTTCCAGCATCCTCAACTTGGGACTGTGGAAATAGGCGGATGGAAAAGAAAATTTCTCCTAGATAATCCTCCAGAAAAGTTTTTGGAACAGGAATGCCGGAAGGGTGCAGGTTTTGCCTATAATCATATGGCAGCATTACCGCAGTTGAAACTGGGAAAAGTTGGCGTTAAGAAGGAAAACAGTGTTTACGAAATCTGCGCGGAGATCTTGAATACGGGATATTTGCCCACATCCGGATCCGTCATGGCACAGAATTTGAACAGAGCGGGATCGGTTATAGCCACCTTGTTATATGAGGATGGTAAAAAAGAAGTTAAAAATCTTGGCCATTTGGCAGGATATAAAACCGTAACCATAAAGTGGTTAGCAAAAGCCGAAGCGGGTCAAACGCTTACTTTGACTGTGTATGCAGACCGGGCCGGCATGGATCAAAAGAAAATTACCTTATCGGAAAAATGAATGGAATAAATACAGAAGGCATTTCGCTCCCCCCGGCAACGGAGCCGGTGGGCAATTATACACAAGTACAAAAAGTAAACGATCTGTACTTTTTTTCGGGAGTTGGTCCGTCTGTTGGAACAGGCATACTGGGTAAAACCATGACCCTAGAGGACGGGTATCAAGCGGCTAGACGGGTGGGCCTCAACCTTCTCGGAGCACTATACTGCGCACTGGATGGGGATTGGGCCAAACTGAAAAAAGTCATTAAAGTAAATGCTTTCGTGCGCTGCACAGACGACTTTTATGAACAGTCAAAGGTGATCGACGGGCTGTCTGATTTGTTTGTCGAAGTTTTGGGAGAAAAAGGAAAACATGCGAGGACAGATGTAGGAACCATTGCTCTGCCCTTTGGGATCCCTCTGGAAGCGGAAATGATTGTTGAAGTGAAGAGTGAGATGAAAAAGGAGAGAAGATAGATGGGCTACGAATGTAAGAAATACACGGCTGAGGATTGTGTGACCTTAAAAGGGCAGAAGATAGAGTACAGGATGACTTCAGAAGAGTTCCCTTTCTTTGATCATGACGGAGAAATGGAATTGACCATGCATACGATTTCCTATGTGCGTACAGATGGAAAGGCCGAAGGTAGACCGGTGCTGTTTGCATATAACGGCGGTCCAGGTTCAGGAGCAACACTGGTGAATTTGGGAGCATTGGCACCACAGCGTATCGCCTTGGGAGACGCTGTGTCCATGAGTTTTACGCCGCCTTTTGCAATGGAACCCAATCCGGATACGGTGCTGGATATCTGCGATATTGTTGTCATGGATCCGGTGGCCAGTGGTTTCAGCAAGATCTTCAAGGATACCGCTGAGAAATACTATAATTCCCGTGGCGATGCAACCATGATTGTCCAAACCATATACCAGTGGCTGACTGCCCATGAGAGATGGAACTGTCCAATTCTGGTCATGGGGGAAAGCTATGGAACCATTCGGAATGCGCTGGTTGCAGAGCAGATATACATGGACCCATATGGAAAGCATTGTAATGCGCTGAATATCCATCTCAGTGGAATCATTATGCTAGGTCCAGCTTTGGACCATGGACAGACGCCGTTTCCGATTGAGACTGCGGTCATTAATTTCTCCTCCATTGCGGCTACTTACTGGTATCATCATCAGACGGGAAAACCGGAGCTGGAGAGCTTCGTCGAAGAGGCGGAAGCCTTCGCATACAGACAGTATTTGCCGGCCCTGGCTCTTGGGAGTAGTTTGGGAGAGAAAGAGCGGGAAGAGGTCATTGAGAAGATTCGTTATTTCACAGGCCTTTCCAGAGAGCAGATTCTTAAAAAGAGGCTGCGTATTGAAACAAAAGATTATCCCGTTCTTGGAATGCAGAAAGAGAGAAAGCTGATCAGCCGTTATGACGGGAGATTTCTCTCTGATGAAATTGAAATGACAGATGATTATGACATGTTCGGTGATGATCCGTGTAGCAGTCGGATCATGCCCGCATTCACCCATTGCTTTAACGGATATCTGAGACAGAAGCTGGGAATGAAAAATGGGGATTTCTACGATGGACTCAATCTGAAAGCGACATTGAACTGGGATTTCCATACGGATCATGCTCCATATATCAGCTTGAAAAACGCCATGAGAAAGAATCCTGAATTGAAGGTTATGTTTGCGACCGGGTATTATGACATGGTCACGACGCCGGGGTATACCAGGTATCTGGTCAATTATGCAAATCTGCCGAAGGACCGGGTAAAGCTGGAGTTTTATAAATCTGGTCATATGCCATATCTGGGCAATGAACCTGCGGAAAAGCTTGGGCGAGATCTTCATGACTTTATTCTTTGGGCTTGTCCGGAGGAAAAATAGTCATGCGAGATCGTCAGATCAGATATCTCTATCAGATGGAGAGCTTTGAAGAAATTCACAGAGTTAGCGAGCACAAATTGCGGCTTGCAAAAGGTGAGATCGCATTTAAAGCTGTATGTGAGGACCATGTCTTCTATGGCGAATCCGGTGAAATGGAGGCGGTGATCAATACCATCTCCTATATTCGTAGCGACGATAAAGAGGAACGCCCGGTCATGTTCCTGTGGAATGGCGGCCCTGGAAGCGCTACTTCTGCATTGCATCTGGAATGTTTTGGCCCCTATCTGATGAAGCAGGATGAAGACGGAAGCCCGGTATACGGACTCACCGAGGATGCAGAGAGCATCCTGGATATCTGTGACCTGGTTTATGTGGATGCCGTAGGCGTCGGATATTCCCGACTACTGGACCCTGAAAAGTGGGATAAATATTATTCGCTAGATGGTGACGGAAGAAGCAATGCCTTTGCTGTCATAAGCTGGCTGAACCGACATAAACGGTGGAGCAGCCCTGTTTATCTTTGCGGCGAAAGCTATGGAACAACGCGCGTTTGCAGGATTTTGGAAGAGCTGGCCAGGAATCCAGTGAGTGGAAACAGGATGCTGATAGGCTTGCCTATAAAAGGCGTAATTCTGATTGGGTTGGCCCTGTCTGCTCGTAGCGATGGAAGAACCATCGATGAAGGAATTGAGCTCTTGCCTGCGGCGCTGCCGTCCATGGCGGCAACCCATTGGTATCACAATTTACAGGGGACCCGAGAACGGGATGCTTTTGTTGAGGAAGCATGGGCCTTTGCAGGGGAGGAACTTCTTCCGGCCCTGTTTGCAGGAGAGCATTGCCCCAGCCCCAGAGTCAAAGAACTGGCTGATCGGTTGGCATATTTCACCGGTATGGAGAGCGGGTACTTTGTTAAAACGGGTCTAAAACTGAACGACATTGGCGACTTCATGTCACAGGTTGCAGCAACAAAAGGCTTGCGTGTAGAACTGTATGATGCGAGGAAAACCGTCCCGCTTACTGAGATGTACAATGCTGTGGGCCACGAAAATGTGCCGTTTCGGATCATGAATGGCCTTCTCGCAGAAAAACTGGAAATTGAGACAAAGCGACTTTACTATACTGGAAATATCAATATAACCCCTGGCTGGAATTTCGAGTCGGAAGCGCCGATGGAATATCGGAAATCCAACATACAGTGTCTCAGAGACGGGATGAATCGCATGCCGGATATGCAGGTGATGACGGCGAGTGGATTGTATGACTTGTGCACACTTATGGGAAATACCAGATATCTTTTGAGTCATAACGGGTTGCCTGCAAAAAAATTGAAAGAGTGCGAGTATCCGGGCGGGCATGGGGTGTATTCCAGCAGAGAAGGGAAGAGAGCTTTTATTGCTGATGTCCGACAAATGATTACAAGTAGATCGGATTTGCAAAAATCCAAAGCACCGGGAAACACAGAGAGGGTTACTACCTATGAACAAATTTGAGGACTTCAGGATGCATGTCCCGGCGGCTCGGCGGCAGACCTATTTAAGCACTGCAAGTACCGGGCTGATACCGGATTTTGTATATGAAGCCGTAAATCGTTATCAGGAGAACCGTTATCAAAAGGGCGGCAATTCCAATTGGCTGTGCAGTGGTCAAGTTGTTGAAAGCTGGGAGATGATGGAATGGTCGAAGGCCGCTCTTGCCAGGATGATTGGAACGGAGAAAGAGAATATCGTCTTCGGACAGAATTCAACCCATGTGTATACACTATTCACCGGCGGACTGGAGTTTGCGCCTGGTGACAATATCATTCTTCCCGAAGGCGGGTGGATGGGCATCCGTTATGCCAGTCAGATTCGGCAAAGTGATGGCTTGAAAATTCGCTACGCAAAGCCTCACGACGGGAAAATAGAGCCCGAAGACATCTTTGCGCTCTGTGATGAAAGAACGAAGGCAGTCTGTGTACCGCTGGTAGAGCCGGAAACCGGATTTTTGATGGATGTGACAGCCATCGGCAATTATTGCCAGGCAAGAGGGATCTGGCTTGCTGTAGATGGTGTACAGGGACTGGGCATTTTGCCGGTGAATGTCGAGAAGATGAATATCGATTTCCTTACCGGAAACGATTATAAGTGGCTCATGAACTACGGCGGGACCGGCTATGGATATATCAGTCCAGCTTTGCAGGAAGCGTTGAAACAAAGAACGGCAGGTTGGATGGGCAATGATTTCAGCAAAGGCTCTGAAAGCCTGAATCTGAAAAAGACTGCTGGCAGATTTGAAATGGGATTTCCCGCTGTTTCAAGTATTTATGGTGTCGGATTGGTTGCGGAAAAATACTGTGAACTGGGCGGCAGTGATATTCAGGCACATGTGTTTGGACTGATAAAGCGTTTGAAAGAGGGATTGTCTGAAATAGATGGCGTTCGGATGCTTTACGAGTTTCCTGAGAAAAATCAATCGGCCATTACTGTATTGCTTTTTGAGGCAAATACAGGAATTACCAATGAGATGTTGGAAAGAGAAAACATCATAGCCACTTTGAAACCGTACGGCAATGAAGGAAGGCTGACCATGAGAATCAGCCTCCACTATTATAATAATCAGGATGATGTGGAGAGACTTCTGGAAGTCATCGGCTCAAAAGGTTCTTCCTCAAGAGCTGGATAGGAATTTCAGCTTTATTGACAGAGAAAATGCTGAAGCGCCGGCCTGATTTTCTGTCAGATCTATTGTGACAGAAGACTGGCCCACGGTATTCCTCACTATGTAACATAGTCTTTGAGGAGAGTCCGCAAATACTCCTCGATCATACAAGGAGAGTAAAGATGAACAGTATTGATAAGAGATTGGAAAAACTGGGTATCAGATTAAACGCTAATCCAGCTCCAGTGGCAAACTATGTGAGTATGCAGAAAGCGGGTGACATTTGGTTCTTTTCAGGTGCGGGTCCTTTTGAGGGAAACAAACCCATGTTTTTAGGTAGACTCGGTGAGAATATGACTACAGAAGAGGGATATGCGGCAGCCAGACTGGCAGGCATCAATTTGCTGGCGGTTTTGAAAAGAGAGTTAAACGGAGATTGGGACAGGCTGGAACAGATTGTCAAAGTTCAGGCATTCGTCAGCAGTACCAATGACTATTATGAACAGCCCAAAGTAATTAATGGCGCATCCGATTTATTTGTGGAAGTATTCGGCGATAAAGGCAGGCATGCCAGAACTGCTGTGGCAGCCAACGTGCTTCCCCTGGGGATTCCGGTGGAAGTTGAGATGGTCGTAAAAATTAAAAACTGATAAGTTTTATTAAAGTGGGTGAATCAAGTGAGAAAAGAAAAGAAGCAAAAAGCGCATGTGACCATTCCCTGGAAGGTGAAACTCGTATATGCTTCCGGCAGTTTGGGGACGACCCTTTCAACCGTAATGCTGATGGGATTCTCTCTGTACTTTTATACCGAAATATGCGGAATCAATGAGCTTGTTTCATCAACAATTATTCTTGTTGCGAAGATTTGGGATTTTATCAATGACCCAATGATGGGAGCGTTAATCGACCATACCAAATCCAAGGAGGGAAAGTGCAGATTTTATCTGAAATACGCCTCCGTACCGGCAGGTATTTTGCTGGCGTTGTGTTTTATAATGCCTGAACTGGCAGCAACAGGCAAAATTGTCTGGGTCGCAGTTACATATACCTTGCAAGGAATGGCAAATACAGCTATTGGAATTCCGTTCAATACCTTGATGGCGAGAATTACAGTTGACCCGGTAGAAAGAGCACAGATCAGTGCGTGGAAGGGATTTTTTGCTGTAATCGCTAATATCCTGGGAAGCTCTATCGTGATCCCCCTGGTCCTTTTCTTAGGAAAGAATGATATGAAAACTGGATTCATGTGGGTCGCTATCATCTTTGGTGTAATTTATGCGGTTAACTATTTGATCGTGTTCTGGGGAACCAGAGGGTATGAGCCGGTTGAAGAGGTTGTAACGAAAGAAGATACCGTTGGTATCCCCGAAAATAAGCAGTCTCTGAAAGCATCACTAAAAGCCTTGTTCATGAATGTACCCTGGCTGCTGACTTTCGGAATGTCTTTCATCCTCAATCTGTCAGTCAGCATTGCCGGAGCAACCATGTTGTTCTATTTCCAATATAATCTGGATGCCTTGGATTTGTTCTCTATTTCTCAGATGGTTGCACTGGGAGTCACTTTTTTGAGCTGTGCATGGACGAAACCCATGGTAGCGAAGTTTGGCAGCGCCAAAAGTGCCTGCATCGGCACTGTTATCGCATCTGTTTCGTATTTGGCCAGATTTTTATTGCAGGATGCCAATGATGCGATTATAGTTGTAGGGTTTACTTTGGGTACGATCGGCCAGTCAATGGCTTCCGGGATGATTATGCTGATTATCCTTAACCTCTGTATTACCTATGGAAAGTGGAAGACCGGCGTTAGCAATGAGGCAATTCTGGTGAGTGGATATTCATTATCTTACAAGGTAGGTATGGCAATTTCCACACCGATCGCGGGATTCTTACTTGCAGCGGTTCCGTATGTGGCAAACGCTCCGCAGCAGGAACAGAGCGTACTGAATATGTGGTTCTATGAGAATACACTGTTTCCGGCGGTGGGCTTCATTATTTCGATGTTCTTTGCAATTATTTTGCTTAAGTATGAAAAGAAACTTCCACAGATGAGAAAAGAAATAGAAAATTGTGAACAGGGTTGATTCCAAAAGAAACTTCCGGTAAAACAATTGCCGGTTACATGAGGAAATGGTCCGTATCCAGACCTTGGAGGATGCAAAGACAAGAAAATGGGCTTGAAGTCGAGCAGTTATATGGAATATAAATAGGCAGAAGGGAAATACCGGCGTGGATAGGCGGAGGAAAATGCGTGAGCGTGAATTTCACTCGTCTTGAAAAGCTGGTATTTCCCCTGCCATTCAGGCGCGTACTGCTCCTGGAAAGGCAACTTTCGTATTCAAATGGAAACTGTTCCGGCAGCCTGCTGGTCAGGACCATGGGGCACCTGTTTTCGCAGTTTGGACTTCAGGGGAAACACATTATGTAGAACAGCGATAGCTCCGGATTTCCGCAGCAGGATGTCTGTGAGCAACACAGAGGCCAGCTTTAATGGAGTAGGACCATTTAGAGCTGGCCATCGCTGTACGGTTGCTGTGGTTGATCGTGATGGTTATCCGTTGCTTCGTTAAGGTACCGAAAAATGCCTTTTGGAGAAAGGTGGATAAAAATGTATAAATTCATTGCAAAAGAGAGACGGGAGAAACTCTCTCAAGAATTGGAAGATGGGGATTTGCTGATTGTGTTTGGCGGCAATGATGAGCTGGGAATCGATCAAATTGCCAGCCGTGATAGGCGAAATCACAACTTCTTCTATCTTACCGGTATGGACATTCCAGGAGGACTTCTCCTCATAGCAAGGATAAGAGGAAATGTGCAGGAGATACTTTTTATCCATCGGAGAACAGCGGAGGAGGAGTTCTACCTGGGGGTCAGTTTAGATCTACAATACTATCGGGAAAAGACAGGCATACCAGTGGTAATGTACAAGGAAGACTTTGATGATATCATCAATCAATTTGGCATGATGATGAAGCTGAACAAAGTGTATTTTGCTTCAAGTCACGAAAAAATGTCGAAATACCCACGGTTTGAAAACCTGATGGCAGACAAGTTGACTCGTGCATATCCTGGAATCCGCATTGACAACATGGCGGAAAAACTGGGCTTCATGCGTTTGAGAAAAACCGATCTGGAGGTAGAGCAGATCAGAAAGGCTGCTGAAATTACGGGCCATGCCATAAAGGAAGCGGCCCGTGCCCTGCATCCAGGCATCATGGATTATCAGCTTCGCAGCATCATCAGGCATAACCTTTCCATGGAAGGCGCGGAACCTGATGTGATTCTGGCGCTGTTGGGCAGGGGAACGACCATTCTGCATAACTTCTGTCCCCAGGGAGCGGCAAAAGATGGAGATCTGTTTTTAACGGATATTCTGGCCTATTATAACGACTACTGCTGTGATATTTCCAGAACTTTTCCTGTTAGTGGGAAATTTACAGAGGAACAGGCTTACTGGTATAATGTCTGCCTGAAAACGCAGGAACTGGTAATTGAAAGCCTTGCACCGGGCAAACTGCGTTCAGAATGCGGCAAGGAAGGCAATGCCTATCTGGAAGATGAGCTGCGCAGACATGGCTATTTGGGAAAAACAGAAAATGTCGGAATGCTGTTGGGACGATGTGCGGTTAATTATGCGACACCAGGTATGGTCAATCACGGAATTGGGCTGCATCACGCCGAAAAGAGCCAAGATGAAGAGGGAAGAATCGTTCCCGGTATGGTCTTCACAGTAGAGCCGGGCATTTATCTTGGCGACAGAGGCATCGGTATTCGTATTGAAGACGACATCCTGATTACTGAAACGGGATATGAGATACTGAGTAAAGCTATTCCAAAGAAACTTGAAGAAATAGAAGCGATGGTGGGATAGGGGGCAGATAGATGGTGAGGGAAGCCATAGACTCATATTTTGAAACCCATAGGCGGGATTATCTGGATCATTTGGCCGCGTTGATAGCTGTGGATAGCAGTCGAAGTGAGGAGCTTCCGGGAATGCCTTATGGGAGAGGAGCGGCAGAGGTTCTGGAGAAGACGCTAAAATTAGCAAATGACTTCGGACTATATACAGAAAACTGGGACAACCGGCTGGGTATTATTCAGTTGAGACCAGGAAACGAAAGATTACTGGATATTTTTGCGCATCTGGATGTGGTTCCCGCGGGAGAGGGCTGGACCGCTACTGAACCTTTCGTCATGAAAGAAGATAATGGCATGATCTATGGCCGGGGCGTCATCGATGATAAGGGCCCCGCGCTGGCCGCAATTTATAGCCTGAGAGCAATCAAAGAGCTGGGCATAAAGATGAAGGATAACGTCAGAATTATGGTGGGCTGCGATGAGGAATGCGGAGGCTCCGAGCTGAAGTACTATTTCATGAGGACAAAGGCCGCGCCGATGACGTTTACCCCTGATGGTAATTTTCCAGTAGTGAATACAGAAAAAGGACGCTATTGCGGCCATTTCTGCGGAACATTCACACCTGTTAAGCTATTGCCGCGCCTGATATCCCTCAACGCTGGGCTCAAAGATAATGTTATCCCGAGCAGCGCTGAGGCGGTGGTAAAAGGAATGTCCATGGCGGATTTGGTGCCTTTGATGGACTCAGAAGGGAAAGTAACTGGCGTAGAATTTACGGCGGTACCCAAAGAAAACGATGAAATTGTTATAACGGCACAAGGCGTAGGCGGACATGCAAGCATTCCGCAGCGATGCAACAATGCCTTGACCGCAATGCTTCAGCTTATAAGCAGGTTGCCGTTGCAGGAGAGCGAAGGCAATAGACTGCTGAGAGAGCTTGCAGGGCTGTTTCCCCATGGAGATTATTATGGCAGAAATGCAGGGATCTTTATGGAGGATAAGGCATCGGGAACGATTACCGTCAGTCTGAATTTGCTCCATATGAGCGAGGAAACACTGAATGCGACCTTTGATGCACGGATTCCAGTATGTGCCGACAGAGAAAATCTAAAGCCCATTTCGGAGAAAGCTATGGCTGCAGGATTTACATTTACGGATGACCTGTCCATGACACATCATGTGCCAGAGGATTCCTATTTTGTGCGGGTATTGCTGAAAAATTATGAGAAATATTTCTGTAAGCCTGGAAAGGGTGTTGCCATTGGCGGAGGGACCTATGTTCACAGCATTGAAAATGGCGTGGCTTTTGGCTGTATGGAGCCAGGAGTAGATTATCATGTGCATGGCGCCGATGAATTTGTGCCAGTGGAGTTGCTACTTACCAGTGGGAAAATTTTTGCCGGGACAATGATCGATTTATGTGGAGGCGGAAGTCGTGAAGCTGATCAATAAAAAAACGATTGATGAAATCATAAAACCATTGGAGATCATCGGGGCAGTGGAAAGAGCGTTTCATCTATACGGCAAAGCGGCGTTTGTCATGCCCGAACGCTTCAGCTTTGAACATGCTGACATGACGTTCCTTTACATGCCCTGCTTTACGGACACTGTTTGTGGGACAAAAATGCTGACCCTGGTTCCTGAAAATAGAGAACGAGGATTGCCGTCAATTGATGGAATGGTGGTGCTGA
>ULXJ01054737.1_pt1 | contig 37220 bp, 27 predicted proteins | sample 1960981 | NCBI WGS metagenome assembly ULXJ01 (sample SAMEA4835830, study PRJEB28245) | human gut metagenome | biome: gut microbiome; material: fecal sample | place: Denmark | collected 2008 | reverse complement strand
CGCTGGAGTTCAGCACCATCAGCAGCAGGAAGAGGATGATGCCCAGGTTGATGGTGCGCAGGCGGAACACGTCCATCAGGAAATAGGGCGAGCGGTGCGTGGCCTCCATATAGACGAACAGGCCGGTGAACAGGAGGGCGGCTGCCGTGGCCCAGCGGATGGTGGGGTCGTCGTACCAGTCGAGCACCTTGCCATAGACCAGCACATAGACCACCGACGTGCACATGGCACAGAAGATGACCACGCTGCCGAACTTGCGGAAGTTGACGGGGAAGCGGCGGCCGGGATAGCGGTGGTAGGGCATGGTGATGAAGATGACGAGGATGGCAACCAGCGTGGTGGCCATCATGTAGTAATAGACGTACTGCCATTCGTATTCATAGGCCAGCCAGGCGGTGAGCGAGGTTCCTATCTGTCCCAGAATCATGAAGAACAGGTAGATGGTGGGCATGCTGACGCTCTTCTCGCTGTCCAGTCGGTCCCATCCTTCGGCATCGCGGGGCTCGTTGCCGGGCGTGATGTTGCGCGTGGCCTCCATGCCGAAGGCATACTTGATGAGGGTGAAGAGGTTCACCATCATCAGCACCATGCGCAGGAAGCCCATGACGAGGCTGCACAGGGCCAGGAGGAAGATGCTGTCGGTCTTGGCGCACACGTAGCTCAGGGCGTACATCACGGCAAACCCGCCGAGGCACATCATCTTCTCGCGGCGGATGCACACCAGTTCGTAGAAGAAGGGCGAGAAGGCAGCCATGCCGATGGAGGTGAGGAAGCCGACAAACTGGATGTGCTCTGACTGGATGCCCAGTCCGCTCATCATCTCGCCGCTGTTGGCGGTATAGACACCACCCACGGTGAGGATGGGGATGAAGAGCAGCACCAGTATCAGGATGCCCAGCGGTTTGGGCACCCAATTGTAGAACGGATAGTTTTTGGGATAGGAAGCCATAGTTGATAAATGGATAATTGATAATTGAAAATTGAGAATAACGGACTGGAAGGAATAATGATAAAGATTCAATTATTCGTTCTTCATTGTCAATTTTTAATTGTTTTTACCACCACCATCATGCCGGCAGCCAGGCGTTCGTTGTCCTCGCGGCTCAGATCGTCGAAGTCGATGCGCACGGGGATGCGCTGCTGTATCTTCACGAAGTTGCCGGCCGAGTTGTCCGTAGGTACGAGCGAGTACTTGGAACCGGTGGCGCCCGAGATGGCTGTGATGCGTCCCGTGAATTCCCTGTCCTTGATGGCGTCTATGCTGATGCGTACCTGCTGGCCGATGGCAAGATTTTCGACCTGCGTTTCCTTGTAGTTGGCCACAATCCATTTCTGTGTGTCGGGCAGGATGTAGGTGATGGTCTGTCCGGCACCGATGAACTGTCCTTCTTCCAGGGCACGGCGTCCCAGCTTGCCGTCGCAGGGGGCAGTCACCACGCAGTACGACAGGTTGAGGCGAGCCATGTCGAGGGCGGCCTGTGCGCGCTGGATGGAGGCTTCGATGTTCTGCCGGCGTTGCGACACTTCGTTCACACCCGAACGGGCTGCCTTCTGCTGGCGTTTTAGGGCATCGAGCTTTTTGCAGGTGGCTTCGTATTCGGTTTCAATCTGTTCCAGCTGGATGGGGGTAGCGGCGTTCCGCTTCAGCAGATTGGTGTAGCGCTGGCGGTCTTTCTCCAGCTTGGCCAGGCGGATTTCGACTTCGGCGATGGAGGCTTCGAATACCGAGGCATTGTTCTGGGTAGTCTGCAGGGTGGCATCCATGACGGTGGCACCGGCCATGGCATCCTTCAGGGCGGCTTCGGCCTCCATCACGCGGATGCGGTATTCGCGGTCGTCGAGCACCAGCAGGGTGTCGCCCTTGTGTACGTTCTGATGTTCGGTGAAGCAGATTTTCTGGATATAGCCCGAAGCCCGCAGGTTGACGGGCGAGATATACTGTTCCACCTGGGCGTCGTTGCTGGTCTCGGTGTTCTTGTAGTCCAGGAAGAGGAAGGCTGCCTGCACCACTCCCCAGACGAGGACGGCGATGCCCAGCAGGCTGGCTATACGTTGGCGACGGCGCATCTTGCGCAGTTTCTTGGCTTGTTCTTGTAAGGTGTTATTTGTTTCCATAACTGTTTATATTTATTAGAAGGTGATATTGATTATTTCAGCAAACTTTCCGTCTGTCCCGTCAGTTTCAGCAGGGCCAGGTTGGTGACGCGGTAGTTGTAGTGGGCGTTGATGTAGTTGTTCTGTGCCTCGCTCATGCGCATCTCGTCTTGCAGGACCTCCGTCATCGAGGCAATGCCTTCGCGGTAGCGGTCCGTGGTCACTTCGTAGACGTCCTCGGCCAGCTGGTAGTTATCTTTCTGTTTCAGGAAAGTACGTTGGTTGTTCATCAGGTCGTTCGTGGCGTTCAGGTACTGCGTCTCGAGGTTCTTCTGCATGTTCTCCTGGTTCAGGCGGATGTTCTCGATGTCAATCTTTGCTTTCCGCAGTTTTGAGCGTTTGTCCAGTCCGTCGAAGAGGGGAATGCGCAGCGTCAGGCCAATGCCGTTGGAGTTGTACCAGTGGTTGGAGGGGCCGGAGTGGAACCAGTTCCGGGCCTTGTCCGTGTAGGCCGAGTACATCCAGTTGGCGGTCAGGCTGAGCGAGGGCAGATAGCCCTGGCTGATCATCCGTTTCTGCCGTTCGGCCAGCTCGCCTTGCGATTGCAGCAGTTGCAGTTCGTACTGGTTGGCGTCCAGTCCGGTCAGTTCGACGGTCTGGATGTTTTCGGTGTCTACGGGTTCCAGGGCGATGTCGGCGTCGGCCGGATAGTCCATGACATACTTCAGCAGGTTGAGCTGCTGGGTCAGCATGGCCTGGGCGTTGTCGTATTGCACCTGCATGTTCTCCAGGTTGATGTTGACGCGCTTCAGGTCCACTTCCATCGCCATGCCGTTGTCGTAGAAGGCCTGGGTGATGTCGCGCAGTTCGCGCAGGCGGTCGATGTTCTCGCGGACGATGCCGATCTGTTCGGCGGTACTTTGTCCCAAGTAGTACATCTTGGCTATCTGCAGGATGAGGTCTTCGCGGGCCTTTTCATAGGTGAGGCGGTTGATGTTGTCCAGCGTGCGGGCAATGTCCACTGCCGTGTAGGCTGTCTGGTTGTAGAGCGGCATCTGGAGCTGCAGGCCTGCGCTGGCGTTGTATTGCAGGGTCTTCGTCACGTTGTATGGGTTGCCGTAGGCCGAGCCGTCGGTCACCGATACCGGTGGGTTGAAGTTGTCGTTGAAAGAGGCTACGGCATTGATTTGCGGCAACAGCTTGGCGCGGTTCTCGCTGATGGCATGCTTGCCTTTGCGTACTTCGTTCTGTTGGGCCTGCAGGCCGAGGTTGTTTTCGATGCCTGTCTTCAGGCACTGGCTCAGCGAAAGCACTTCCTGTGCTCCTGCGCTGCCCATCAACAGACAGGCGAATGTGAATGTGAACAATTTCTTTATCATAGCTTTCTTTTGTTATTTGCCGCAAAGATAGATGGTTGTTGCGGAACGGTGCTGTCTACATTTCTTCGACTGATGTTCACTTTTTCGCTTTTGTTCATATTTTCCTGTATTTTCTTTGTGAGGAGGGGAAATGAAGGACTGAAAACGTGTTTCTTGTAGTATTCCTTTGCCGGATGTGTCCGGCTTCGATTATCCGAAAATGTACACAGTGTCCGATATCGGACACTCCTTGTTTTTCTCTTTCCGTTGATTATAAACGATTTGCATTTTTGGCACGGATTTCGCATATAGATAAGGTGAAGTTCGTTCGGGTGTCCGTTTTCAGCACGGAGATGCGGCGGGCGAAGAAGTGAAGAAAATATAAACATTAAGAACAGATATCTATGGATAGAGAAATTCCGAAAGAGGTACGCCGCAAGGAGCGCAACAAGAAGTGGATCCGTTACGGCATCATAGCCGCTTCGGGTATTGTAGTCATCAGTGTCCTCATCTCGCTGATGCGGACGGGAGTGAAAGAAAAGGACCTTGTCTTCTCGCAGGTCGATCAGGGAACGATTGAGGTCAGTGTCAGTGCTTCGGGCAAGGTGGTGCCGGCATTTGAGGAAATCATCAATTCGCCCATCAATACCCGCATCCTTGAGGTGTACAAGAAGGGGGGCGACAGTGTGGACGTAGGTACCCCCATCCTGAAACTGGACCTGCAGAGTGCCGAGACCGAATACAAGAAGCAGCTCGACGAAGAGCAGATGCGTACCTATAAGCTCCAGCAGTTGAAGGTGAACAACGAAACCAAGCTGAAGGACCTGGCCATGCAGATCAAGGTGTCTGAAATGAAGCTGAACCGCATGAAGGTGGAGCTGCGCAACGAGCAGTATTTGGACAGCCTCGGCTCGGGTACGACCGACAAGGTTCGTCAGGCCGAACTGAGCGTCAACGTGGCCCAGCTGGAACTGGAACAGCTCCGCCAGCAGTACGAGAACGAGCAGGAGGTGCTGGCTGCCGAATACAAGGTGCAGGAACTCGACCTGAGTATCTTCCGCAAGAGTCTGGCCGAGACCAAGCGCACGCTGGACGACGCACAGGTGCGCTCGCCCCGCAAGGCCATCCTTACCTATATCAACAATCAGATAGGTGTGCAGGTGGGTGAGGGCACGCAGATTGCCGTCATCAGCGACCTGAGCCACTTCAAGGTGGAGGGCGAGATAGCCGATACCTACGGCGACCGCGTGGCAGCAGGCGGCCGGGCCATCGTGAAGATAGGCAGCGAGAAGCTGGAAGGGCAGGTGAGCAGCGTGACTCCGCTTTCGAAGAACGGTGTCATCTCCTTCACCGTGCAGCTGGAGGACGACAGCAACCGCCGTCTGCGTTCGGGCCTGAAGACCGATGTCTATGTGATGAATTCCGTCAAGGAAGACGTGATGCGGCTGGCCAATGCCAGTTACTACGTGGGCCGTGGCGAGTACGAACTCTTTGTGCGCGACGGCGAAGGCCAGCTCGTGAAGCGCAAGGTGCAGTTGGGCGACTCCAACTTCGAGTACGTCGAAGTGGTTTCGGGCCTCAAGCCGGGCGACCAGGTGGTGGTGAGCGACATGAGCCAGTATAAGAACAAGAACAAGCTGAAACTGAAGAAATAAGAAACGCTCACCACAGAGGACACAGAGTTTCACAGAGAAGATAATCTGTATGATGCACCACGGATTACACAGATTATCACAGAGAATATAATCTGTGATGGATTAAATAAAAACTCTGTGAAACTCTGTGCCCTCTGTGGTGAAACAAACAAAAACATAGTTATGCTGAAAAACTACTTCAAACAAGCCTGGACCCTGATGCGGCAGAACCGCCTCTTTACAGGCATCTACGTGGTGGGCACGGGGCTGTCCATCGCGCTGGTGATGACGCTGTTCATCATCTTCTACGTCAAGTTCGGCCCCGTCTATCCCGAGTATAACCGCGACCGCACGCTGGTGCTGAAGCCGATAAAGCGCTACCCGAAGGGAAAGCCCGAGAGCTGGACCATCAACGGTGGCGTGGCCTATTATGTGGTGGACCAGATGCTGCCGGGACTGCCTCATGTGGAGCAGGTGGCGGGCAGTGTGATTGATTTTTGGGGAGATTATCAGGTGTCTGCCACAGACGTAAAGCCCTTCAAAGCTACTCCCCGTTTTGCCAACGGCGCTTTCTGGAAAGTCTTTTCCTTCCGTTTTGTTGACGGCCAGCCATTCACGCAGGAAGATGTGGAGGCCAAGGCGCAAGTGGCCGTCATCGGTGAGTCGCTGGCCAAGCGGCTGTTTGCCGCCACCGAGGGAGTGACGGGGCGTCATTTCAGTTTCAACGGACGCGACTACCGCGTGTGCGGCGTGGTGCGGGATGTTTCCAATGCCACACCCGAGACGGCAGGCGACCTGTGGCTGCCCTTGCTCAATGCGCAGTATATCTCCAAAGAACTGGATCGGTTCGGTTTGCTGGGCAATGTGTTTGTGTCGCTGCTGGTGGACGATGCGGAGAACTTCGAAACCGTGCGCAGCGAGGTGCAGGATGTGTTCCGGCGCTATACCCAGCAAGACAAGGATTATGAATACGACCTGATGGGGCAACCCGATCCATACTGGCTCAGCACTTTCCGCCAGGATGTGGAGAAGGCGCCCGACACGATGGAACTGGCCAAGGACTTCCTCTACATCCTGCTGGCCCTGCTCTTCATCCCGGCCCTGAACCTGAGCGGTATGATTTCCTCGCGTATGGACAGCCGCATTGCCGAGCTGGGCATCCGCAAGGCCTATGGGGCTACGCGCCGCCGCCTGCTGGAGCAGGTGCTCTGCGAGAACCTGTTGCTCACGCTGCTGGGCGGTCTGGCAGGCCTGTTGTTCTCCTACCTGATTGTGTTGACGGCCAGCGACTGGATTCTGACGCTGTTCGACAAGAACATCTACGACACTTCGCTCTCCACGTCGCTCACGCCCGAGATGCTGTTCAATCCCGCCGTGTTCGGCTGCGCGCTGGCCGTGTGCGTGGTGCTCAATGTGGTGTCGGCCCTTGTGCCCGCGCTGGGGGCAATGCGCCACCCGATTATGGAATCGTTGAATACGAAAAGATAAATGTATTTAGAATACAGAAGTTAAGAAGTTAAGGAGTTAAGCCGATAGCAGGTTGTACAGGCAGAAATAAAGATGATATATAAATTTGCTATTTGGTATAAGTATTGGCTTAACTCCTTAAGTTCTTAACTCCTTAACTCCTAAAAATAGAATTCATGCTTCAAACCATCCTACACCAATTATGGAACCAGCGTCGTCAGAACGGCTGGATATTCCTGGAACTGCTGGTCGTCAGTTTCTTCCTTTGGACCGTCATCGATCCTATCTATGTATTGACTGCCAATCGTGCCATTGACCGGGGCTACAATCCCGAAGGGCTTTACGTGGTAAACATCGGCATGTACGACGAGACGAACGGCAACTTCGACCCCGACATGGCTTCCGACTCGATGAATCTGGTGGCCTACACACGCCTTGCCCGCATCGTGCGCGAGCAGCCCGAGGTGGAGTGTTGGGCCATCTCCGGCAATCAAAGTTTCCCTTGTAGCAACTCGTGGAGCGGTACGGGAGTCTTTGCCGATACCGCCTCTTTGCACAAAAGGGAAGGTTTCGTACATGCCCAGACTTATAGTTTTGTGGCAACCGATGGCAGCAATATGCTTCATACCTATGGCATGAAGGATGCCCGTACGGGTGGTGACATCCAGGTGCCTGAACAGGTGGAAGACAAGGCATTCATCTCCGAACGGCTGGCTCAGCGCCTGTTCGGTACGGCCGATGTCGTGGGGAAGAAAGTCTATCAGGGCGAGGACGCTTTGGAGGTAGCGGGTGTATTCCGCGACTTCAAGCACCGCGACTACGAGCAACCTTATCCGCTCATTGTCACCATGTACAGCGAAATGTATGGAAGCCCGTATATGCCGTGGTGGTACAATTTTGTCATCCGTCTGAAGCCGGGTGTGGACGTGTCGGCCTTCAAGCAGCGTTTCCTGCAGGAAGTGGCGCCGCAGCTCTCCGTCGGCAACTTCTACTTCGACAGCCTGAAGGAGTTTTCGGAGCTGAGCGAGGCCTATGCCATGAAGAGCGGTGTCACCAACAAGCTCCGCCTGCAATACGCCCTGACGGGTTTCGCCCTGCTCTGCATCTTCCTGGGCATGGTGGGCACCTTCTGGATACGCAGCAACGCCCGTCGCGGCGAGATTGGAGTGATGCGCAGTATGGGCGCTTCGCAAGGGTGCATCGTGCGGCAGTTCCTCCTCGAGGCCTGGCTGTTGCTGACGATAGCCTTCGTGCTGGTCATCCCCTTTCTGTTCTATCATGCACACGCCAACGGCCTGTACACGGTAGAGATGAATGACAAGTTCGTGCCCAATCCCGCCTACGGGCAAAACCGTTTCGGTTTCCACTTCACCGTGGTGCTGGCACTCAGTTACATTATTCTGATGCTGATAGCGCTGGTCGGGACGTATATCCCTGTACGCCGTGCGGCCCGTACGCTGCCGGTGGAGGCGTTGAGGGAAGAATAAATAATCGGCTGACGGTCAGTGATTTGATACTTTATTCTGCTTTGCTGATTTTAAAGCGTCGCTTTATCGGTGTTAAAGCATCGCTTTACTGGTATTAAAGCAGTGCTTTAAAGGCGTTAAAGTATCGCTTTAATGAGACTGAAGTATCACTTTATTGGGTATCAACAGAAAATAAAGTGCTATATGCTTTATCCATATATAGTTAGATAGATTTGTTATGATGCTAAAGACCTATTTCAAACAAGCCCTTGCGTTGTTCAGGCAGAACCGCCTGTTCAGTACGCTCTACATTGCCGGCACGGGGCTGGCCATTGCCATGACGGTGATTGTGGCGGTAGTTTACTATGTGAAGCTGGCGCCTGTCTATCCCGAGGTGAACCGTGGAAACACGTATTACCTGACGGGGACATCTTTCGAGCGGAACAAGGACGGGCGTTTCCAGTCGTGGAGCTATGCTTATTCGTACAGGGCGTTGCAGGAATGGTTCTATCCGTTGAAGAATGCCCGTGAGGTGAGTGCTTCCACGTTCGGGGCGGTGAAGTATATCCAGCCTTCCGACCGTAGCGGTGATTTCGCGGTGCAGATTGTAGAAACCGATCCGGCTTATTTCCGTATCTATGCCTTCCGCTTTTTCGAGGGGCAGCCTTTTACGCAGGCCGATCTGGAGAGCGGCATCCGCAAGGCGGTGATTACCGACAAGCTGGCCCGTCGTCTGTTTGGCGAAGAGCAGGGAGTCATCGGTCGTCAGTTCCTGCTGGATTACGAAGCCTATCAGGTTTGCGGGGTGGTCCGCGGGGCCAGTTATCTGACAAGCCGCTCGTATGCCGACTTGTATGTACCTTATAGTACGATGGAGGGATACCGCGATGCCGCCTATCCCGAAGTGCCTTATTGCGGTCCCTTCCAGGTGACGGTATGGGTGGAGGACGGTAAGCAGGGGAAAGCCCTGTGCGACGAAGTTCACGAAATTGTGCGGAAGCAGAATCTGCTGCACGAGGCCGACGGGTTGAAGATGAATATCGGTGACGATCCGGTTTCCCATCTGCATGCGTCTCTGATGACGTCGGTCGGTGGAGGAGGGGGCAACTGGTGGAGGGCCGTCCGCTATCTGTTGTTCATCCTGCTGGCTTTGTTGCTGGTGCCCGCCCTGAACCTGAGCGGCCTGATAGCCAGCCGCATGGAGAGCCGCCTGCCCGAAATGGGCATCCGCAAGGCTTTTGGAGGCGGGCGGAGCAGGCTGCTCTCGCAAGTGTTGTGGGAAAATTTCCTGCTGACCTTGGCTGGTGGAGTATTGGGGCTGGTGGCAGCCTGGATTGCCTTGTACGGCTGCAGGGAGTGGGTGTTCCGCGTGTTCGACCGCTATGCGTGGCTGGTACCCGACGGGACCGATGTCTATGTGTTGGGCGAAATGCTGTTTGCGCCTGCTGTTTTCTTGATAACCCTGCTGTTCTGCCTGGTGCTGAACACGCTTTCGGCCTTCCTGCCGGCATGGCTGTCCCTGCGCAACCCGATTGTATATTCACTTTATGAGAAAAGATAAGAATTATGTTTAAACTCATTCTTAAAACCTTATGGTCCCGTCGCCGCCGCAACGGCTGGTTGCTGGCCGAGCTGATTGTTGTATGCATCGTCTCGTGGGCGATATTCGACCCGGTGATAGTCGTGACGCACGACCGGATGATCCCCTTGGGCTATGATGCCGACCGCCTCTGCCTGGTGTCGCTGAACATGTACCGCCCCAATGCGCCCGGTTACGACGGGCAGGCCACCGACTCGGCCTCGCTGATGCAGGCCTACGACAACCTCGTGCAGCGGGTGCGCAACTATCCCGAAGTGGAGCATGCCACTCCTTTGTTAGGCTGGCTGTATCCCAACTCGCAAGGGCAGGGAACCATGACCCGGATACCGGCTGGCGACACCACCGTCTGCCACATGCGCTACATCGAGTTCCTGCCACATACGCAGTTCTTCGAAACCTATGGCTTCCGTCCGGCCAAGGGACTGACGCCGGCAGAGCTTTCCGATTATCCTTATAAGGACGGCGATCTGGTACTGACGGAGAATACGCTGGAAACGTTCTTCCATACGGACAATCCTCAGGGGCGCCGTTTCTGGATACCCCGCAGCCAGGACACGCTGTATACGGACGTAGTAGGCGCGACAGCCACTTTCCGCATGTATAGCGACTGGCAACCCATACCGGTGGCTTTTGTCCCGATGCGTACCGTCGACCTGAATTATTTTCCCAACGATGTCAAGATATTGGTCCGGCTGGAAAAGGGTGTCAGCATGGAGCGCTTTCTGCATCGCTTCCATCCGTGGATGGTGCGCGAACTGCGTGCGGGCAATCTGTATGCGCAGAAGGTGGAGCCCTACCGGCAACTGATAGCCCGACGCGAGTATGCGGGAACAACGACGCTTTACCAGCGCAACGTGGCGATGGCGGTGTTCTTCCTTGTCAATCTCTGTCTGGGCGTGGCCGGAACCTTCTGGGTGCAGACACGCACCCGCCGCGAGGAAGTGGGCGTCATGCTGTCCTACGGCGCCACGCCGGGAAGCATTGTCCGTTTCCTGTTGGGCGAAGGGGTCGTGCTGACCACCGCTTCTGCTCTGATAGGCTGCTTCCTCTATTTCCAGTATGCAGTCAGTGAAGGACTGGCCAAGGGACAGACGGGCATGGAGACCACCGGCTCGTACTGGGTGCAGAACTTCGGACAGCATTTCTGCATCGTGTCGCTCATCGTCTACCTCGTGTTGCTGGCTGTGGTGCTGGTAGGTATTTACATTCCGGCCCGCCGCATCAGCTGCATCCCGCCGACCGAGGCGCTGAGGGACGAGTGAGTTGGGTAGACAAGTTGACGATTTGACATTTATAATAAAAGAATACGTATGCTAAAGACCTATTTCAAACAAGCCCTTGCGTTGTTCAGGCAGAACCGCCTGTTCAGTACGCTCTACATTGCCGGCACGGGGCTGGCCATTGCCATGACGGTTGTGATGGCGCTGGTTTATTACGTGAAGCTGGCACCTGTGTATCCCGAGGAGAATCGGGCGAACACCTTGTACCTCACCAGTGCCAGTTTCCATTCGGAGGAACAGAAGTCGACGTGGCAGTCCGGCTTGTCCTATCAGGCTCTTCAGGACTGGGTGTATCCGCTGAAAAACGTCGTGGCCGTGTCGGCCCGGTTGGACAGCTACACATCGGAAACCTGCTATATCCAGCCTGCCGACCGTAGCGGTGATTTCCGTCCGGCATTGAAGCTGGTGGACCCCGCTTTCTTCCGCATCTATCCGCTCCGCTTCCTGGAGGGGCATCCGTTTACCGATTCCGACCTGGAGAGCGGCATCCATACGGCCGTCATCTCCGACGACTTGGCCCGCCGCCTGTTTGGCACCGTAGAGGGAGTCGTGGGGCGTTCGTTCTCGCTGGAGTATGTGAACTATCGGGTGTGCGGCGTGGTGCGCGGTGCCAGCTATCTCACCACGGAATCGTATGCGCAGGTCTATCTGCCCTATTCAACCCTTCCGAATTATAAGAGCCCCATCACCGATATGTTTCCGTATTGCGGGCAATATCATATTACTTTCCTTGTGAAGGATGCGGCGCAGGCCGATGCCCTGCGGGCGGAAATCAAAGACGTGACGAGGCGGCTGAACCTGCAAAACAAGGGGAAGTGGGAGATGGAGTTGTGGAATCAGCCCACTTCGCACTGGCTCAGCGTCTTTCAGAACCATCCGTCGAATACCGGCTTCAATCTCTGGAAAACGGTGGGCTATCTGGTTGTGGTGGTGCTGGTGCTCCTGCTGGTGCCTGCCCTCAACCTGAGTGGCCTCATTGCCAGCCGCATGGAGAGCCGCTTGCCCGAGATGGGAGTGCGTAAGTCGTTTGGCGCTGGGCGGAGCATGCTGCTCTCGCAAGTGATGTGGGAGAACTTCTTCCTGACACTGGCGGGCGGCTTGCTGGGACTGGTGCTGGCTTGGACGAGTGTCTACCTGGGCCGTGAATGGATCTTCACGCTGCTTGACGAATGGGCGGTAGCAGCCCCGCAGGATGCCAACGTCTACGTGTCGGGCGAGATGCTTTTCGCGCCTGCCGTCTTTGGCATCGCTTTCCTGCTCTGCCTGGCACTGAACCTTCTGTCGGCCTTCCTGCCGGCATGGATGTCGCTCCGCAAACCGATTGTGTATTCACTGTATGAAAAAAGATAAGCATTATGTTCAGACTCATTCTTAAAACCCTATGGACCCGTCGCCGCCGCAACGGCTGGCTGCTGGCCGAACTGATACTGGTCGCTGTCCTTTCGTGGATTATCTTCGATCCTGTTATTGTGGTGACCTACGACCGTCACCTTCCGCTTGGTTACGATGCCCACCGCCTCTGCATGGTGTCCGTCGCTACGCTCCAGCCCCAGGCACCGGGCTATGACGCCCAGGCTACCGACTCCGCCTCGCTGATGCAGGCCTACCTGAGCATTGTGGAGCGGGCGCGCCAACACCCCGATGTGGAGCAGGCCACGCCGCTTGTTTCCTTTGCCTATCCCGGCTCGACGGGAAGCAGCAGCTCTACGCTGACGGCGGCAGGCGACTCGATGAAACTCGACATCCTGTACGTCTACTTCTGGCCCCATACCCACTTCTTCGAGACGTACGGTTTCCGGCCGGGACAGGGCAGCCCGACGGCGCAGCAGCTGTCGGACTATGCCTACGACCAGACGGACATCGTCGTGACCGAGGACGCGATGGAAAGTCTGTTCCATACCCATGCCTACAGCAGGAAGCGCTGCTGGGATATCCAGCAGGGAGATACTACTTATATGCCGGTGGTAGGCATGGTGGAGTCCTTCAAGTATGCCAACGACTGGCGACCCATCCCGGTGGCCTTCGTGCCCGACTTGCGTCCTAACCTCCTGGCAATGCCCGACGACATCCGCATCGTCATCCGCCTGAAGGACGGAGCCAGCATGGACCGCTTCCTGCATGAGTTCAAGCCGTGGATGCTTCGCGAGATGCGGGTGGGCAACCTCTATGCCCGTGAGCTCCAGTCGTACGACGACCTTATTTCCTCAGGTGAGTTCTATAGCTCCACTTCGCTCTACCGCCGCAACCTGAGCGTGGCCCTGTTCTTCCTCGTCAACCTCTGTCTGGGTGTTATCGGCACCTTCTGGCTACAGACCCGCACACGGCGCGAGGAGGTAGGCATCATGCTGTCCTACGGTGCTACGCCGCGCCGCATCCGGCTCCAGTTGCTGGGCGAAGGTGTGGTGCTCACGACGATAGCTACCCTGATAGGCTGCTTCCTCTACCTGCAATACGGGCTCAGCGAGGGGCTGAGCAAGGGCAGCGCCTGGATGAAGAGTACCATGCCCTGCTGGGTGGATCACTTCGGGCAGCACTTTGCCATCGTGTCGCTCATCATCTACCTCATTCTGTTGGTTGTGGTGCTGGTGGGTATTTATATCCCGGCCCGCCGCATCAGCAGCATTGCTCCTACCGAAGCGCTGAGGGACGAGTGAAAGCGTCCGCCAAAATCGGACAGGGTGTTCATTTTCGGACACTCTGCTTTTGGCTAAAGTGCAGATAATCAGTGGTGGCTGATTTTGGCACAACTTTTGAATTAAGTTTGTCACAGAAAACAAAGAATACAATAACTATAAACAACATACAATTATGGACATGATCAAATTAACTGGTATCAACAAGATTTACCGTACAGACGAGATTGAAACACAAGCGTTGGAAAATGTAAACCTGACTGTAGAGAAGGGTGAATTCCTCAGCATCATGGGGCCTTCGGGTTGCGGCAAGTCTACCTTGCTCAACATCATGGGCCTGCTCGACACGCCTACCAGCGGTACCATCGAGATTGCCGGTACACGCGTGGAAGGCATGAAGGACAAGGAACTGGCAGCCTTCCGTAACAAGACACTGGGCTTCGTCTTCCAGTCGTTCCATCTGATCAACTCGCTTAACGTGCTGGACAACGTGGAACTGCCGTTGCTCTACCGCAAGGTGTCGGCCAAGGAACGCCGCCGCCTGGCCGAAGAGGTGCTCGAGAAGGTAGGCATGACGCATCGTATGCGCCACATGCCCACACAGCTCTCCGGTGGTCAATGCCAGCGTGTGGCCATTGCCCGTGCCATTATCGGTAATCCCGAAATCATCCTGGCCGACGAACCTACCGGTAACCTGGACTCGAAGATGGGTGCCGAAGTCATGGAACTGCTGCACCAGCTGAACTACAATGACGGACGTACCATCGTGATGGTAACGCACAACGGCGAGCAGGCCAAACTGACCAGCCGCACCGTTCAGTTCTTCGACGGTCGTCAGATAGGTTAAGACAGATTATGGTTGAACAAAACTACAGAAAAATGAAAACAAACATCATAGGGATTATCGTTGCACTGGTTCTGGCTTTTGCCGGAGCAGCCGGTGCGTTGGCACAAAATGAACAAGTGAGCGAAGTGCGCAAGGTGGACCATTTTTCTTCCATCCGGATAAAGTCGGTAGCCAATGTCGAGTTCACGCAGGGCGACAAATACTCCCTTCGCCTGGAGGGCAAGGAGAAATGGGTGAAGCTCACCACGACCGAGGTGAAGAACGGCTGTCTGGTCATCGATTTCGAAAGAGGTGAAAAGAGGTCCGTCAAGAACATAAACGGACTGAAACTGTACATCACAGCTCCCACGCTGGAGGCAGTTGAGCTGACTGGTGTGGGTAGCCTGGAGTGTAAGGAACCCTTGAAGTTGGACGATTTCACGCTTCGCATCAATGGTGTAGGCTCTGCCGAGGTGGCCGACCTGACCTGCCACCGCTTCACCGTCAGCCTGAGCGGAGTGGGCGATGCCGAGGTGAACGTTGATTGCGACTACCTGAAAGCCCGTATGGGTGGCGTAGGCAGCCTGGAACTGAGAGGCAGTGCCGGTGAGGCCGATGTGTCGCGCAGCGGCATCGGCAGTTTGAATACGAAACGATTAAAAATTAAGAATGAAGAATGAGGAATGAAGAATCGGGGCTACCGATGCTTCCTTTCTTATTCATCATAATAAATTCTTCATTCTTTATTCATAATTCTTCATTAAAAAGATGATCAAGCAATATTTCCAACAAGCCTGGGCACAGCTCCGCCAGCAGCCGCTTATCAGCGGGGTGACGGTGGCTGGTACAGCCCTTTCCATCTTCCTCATCATGCTGGTAGTGATGATGCAGCAGGTGCAGATCGAGCCTTTTGCGCCCGAGAGCAACCGTGACCGCTTCCTGCACGTGAAGTGGGGCAGCATTACCAACGAAGCGTGGGGAGACGGCAACAGCAACGGCCCGTGGAGCGTAGCTACGCTGAAAGAAATCTACGGCAAGCTGACGACGCCCGAGGCTGTCACCATTTATGTAGCCTATGCCTTGCCCCAGCCGGTCAGCCTGCCCGGTCAGCCCACTACGGCGGTCGATGTGCGCGAGACGGACAGCCAGTTCTGGACGGTGTTCGACTTCGCCTTCACCGACGGCAAGCCTTTCGACCAGGCAACGTTCGACGCCGGTCGGCCGGTGGCGGTCATCACCGAAAGCGTGGCGCGCCTGCTGTTCGGCACGACGAAGGCCGTGGGAAAAGAATTCCTGCTGGCCCATGCGCCCTATCGGGTGTGCGGTGTGGTGAAGGACGTATCGACGCTGGCTTCGACGGCCTATGCGCAGGTGTGGATTCCCTATACCTCGACCGACCAGGTGACCAAAACGTGGGAGAACGACCTGATGGGCCAGATGAGTTGCACCATCCTGGCTCGCGACCGCAGCGACTTCCCTGCCATCCGTGAGGAAGCCGGTCGCCGGTTGGACGAATTCAATAAGGTGATAGGGGAGAACGGCTATCGGATCATCAACCGTAACCGTCCCTACGACCAGGAGAAGAACGCCCTGACAGCCGGTGCCAATGTGGAGCCGGATGTGGCGGCTGCCCACCGGACGCGTTTCATTATCTTCCTCATCCTGCTCATCGTGCCTGCCATCAACCTGAGCAGCATGACGCAGAGCCGCCTGCGCCGCCGCGTGGCGGAGATCGGGGTGCGCCGTGCCTTTGGCTGTACGCGCATGGAGCTGCTGGGGCAGATATTAAGCGAAAACTTCATCGTCACCTTGCTGGCAGGTGTGTTGGGGCTGATAATCAGCTTTCTCTTTGCCTTTTTGTTCGGTGATACCCTCTTTGCGCAGGACTGGACAACTTCGCTCAATCCGCCTGTGGTCGATGCTTCCATCCTGATACATGCCTCTACCTTCGGCTGGGCGTTGCTCTTCTGCTTCGTGCTCAACCTGCTCAGTACCGGCATTCCCGCCTGGCGGGCGTCGCGGATGAATATTGTGGAGGCGATTAACGGGAAGTCACATTAATCAAGTGGACAAGAAAAAAAGAAAATATGAACAAGAAACTATTTACCCAAATACGCAACGAATGGCGCAGCAACCTGTGGCTGGCGCTGGAGTTGCTGTTGGTGAGCGTGGTGATGTGGTACATCATCGACCTGCTCTACTGCCGCATGGCTACCTATCTGGAGCCACGCGGCTTCGACACGGAGCATTGCTACCTGATCAATATGGGCGTGCTTACCGACAAGAGTCCCGATTATACACCTTATAGCGATACCCACAAACAGAGCGACGAGGTACGCGAACTGGTGGAGCGTTTGCGTCGCCGCCCCGAGGTAGAGGTGGTGAGCTTGTCGCTGAGCGCTTATCCTTACAATGGAAGTAACGGCTCTGCGGAAGTGGATTACGATACGCTTCATGCACCCCGCTGGACGATCCGCCGTATTGCGACGCCCGACTTCGTGCGTGTGTTCCGTTACCAAGGGGCGCGTGGCGAGACGTCCGAACAGTTGGCTGAGATATTGGAGCGGGGCGACTTCCTGGCTTCGGACAACCTGTATCGCAAGTACAGCATTCCGATGACGTCGCTGGTTGGCAAGAAGGAATTTTACCTGTTCGGGGACACGACCCAGACGTATCGCCTGGGAGCTGCCTTGCAAAATGTGCGTTGGGACGATTACAGTCAGGCGAGCACCAGTTATTCCATGGTGTATAATATGAATTTGCTGTCGGATGATTGGATTAATGCTGATAATGAGCTCTGTGTCCGCGTCCGTGCCGACCGGGACCAGAACTTTATGGAGAACCTGAAGGCCGACAGCGAGAAGCAGTTCCGCATAGGCAATCTCTACATCAGCGACATCAAGAGCTTCAAGGATATCCGCCGCAGTTTTCAGCAAGGCGATACCAGCCAGATGCGTATCTTGGTTGTGGGCATGGGCTTCCTGCTGCTCAACATCTTCCTGGGACTGCTCGGCACGTTCTGGTTCCGCACGCAGCAGCGTCGGGGCGAGATTGCCCTGCACAAGGCGATGGGTGCCACGGACGGTGCGGTGTTCGGCCGACTGATGAGCGAAGGCATCTTCCTGTTGCTGATCGTCACCGTGCCTGCCGTCATTATCGACATCGTGATGGCCCACTTCGAGTTGAACAGCTGGCGCAACGGCACTACGTTGGAGTGGTCGCGTCTGGCCTTCTGTGTCGCCGCTACATTTGTCCTCATCGCTGCCATGATAGGTATTGGAATCGGCATACCCGCACGCCGGGCCATGAAGGTGCAGCCGGCGGAGGCGTTGCACGATGAGTAAGAGGCCATGAGCAGTTTATTTTGGTTTAGTGTGGATAAACTGTCAGTTTAATACGGATAAACTGATGGTTTAAAACGGGTAAACTGATAGTTTAATACGAGTAAACTGGTTGTTTAATACGAGTAAACCAAAAATAAACTGCTTTGTTGTTGCTTGTCAATTGCGTAAGAGATGACAGAACCACCGTCTTGAACGAGTGAAAATTGAGTGATTCACATAATGAAACGTGTAAAATGAAACAAACTTTCCATACTTCCCGCCTTCCTTTCTCCTTGGGAGAAGGGGCGAGGATGAGGCTCTACTTCCAACAGGCCCTTTACCACCTGCGCGAGAATCCCGTCATCAGCTGGATATCCGTGCTGGGCACGGCGTTGTCCATCTGCATGATTATGGTCATCGTCATCACCCTGCGGGTACGGGTGGCCGACTGCGAGCCGGAGGTGAACCGCAGCCGTTCGCTCTACGTGCCCAACATGTCCTACCGCGCCAAGGGCGACCTGAGCGGCAGTTCCGCCAATTCGAGCATGTCGGTGCAGACCGGCCGCGAATGCTTCAAGACGCTGACTACGGCCGAGGCTGTCACGCTGGTATCGAATCCAGGCAAGGTACGTGTCTCGCTGCCTGCCGGTGCCAAGATGACTGCCGACAGGGTGCAGACCGACGAAGACTTCTGGCGGGTGTTTCAGTTCCGCTTCCTCGACGGCAAACCTTTCACGGCGGCCGACCTGCGTAGCGGCCTGCCCCGTGCCGTCATTGCCGCTTCGGTGGCCCGCCGCCTGTTCGGGCGGACGGACGTCAGCGGACAGCACGTGGAGCTGAACCACGTGGACTTTCAGGTGTGCGGCGTGGTGGCCGATGTCTCCATGCTGGCCACGGACGCTTATGCCCAGGTGTGGATACCCTACACGGCCGGCGATGCCGAAGCCAACACCTGGGGATATAATCTGATGGGGCCGATGCGCGCCGTCATCCTGGCACATAGCCGGGCCGACTTCCCCGCCATTCGCGAGGAATGTGAACGCCTGCGGCAGAAGTACAACGATGCACAGGATGGGGTAGAGGTGTTCTACCGCGGACAGCCCGACACGCAGTTCACCCACCTCTACCGCACGTGGAGCCAGGAGCCCGACGTGCAGGGCGTAGTGTTGCGCTACGTGATGGTGATGCTCATCCTGCTCATCGTGCCCGCCATCAACCTGAGCAGCATGACCCTGTCGCGGATGCGGAAGCGGATGGCCGAAATCGGAGTGCGCAAGGCCTTCGGTGCCACGGCCAACGAACTGATGCGCCAGGTGTTTCTGGAGAACCTGCTGCTGACCTGCCTGGCAGGCCTGTTGGGGCTGGCGCTGAGCTATGCCGCCACCTTCGTGCTGAACGGCTTCCTCTTCGGCAACTCCACCAACGCCTATCTGTCCGGCGAGACCAGTCTGACGGCCGGCGAACTGCTCAGCCCGTGGATTTTCCTGGCCGCTTTTGCCTTCTGCCTGCTGATGAACCTGCTCAGTGCGGGTATCCCCGCCTGGAGGGCATCGAGGATGAACATAGTGGAGGCCATCAATGGAAGGGAAGGATAAGGATGTATAGAAGGAAAACACAATCATGATGGAAAAGAAAATATTTACTCAAATACGAAACGAATGGCGGAGCAACTTCTTCCTCGCCTTGGAACTGTTGGTTGTCTTCGTGGTGTTGTGGTACATCGTGGACTGGTGCTGCACGACGGCCCGTGTCTATTTCGCCCCGATGGGTTTTGATACCGAGCACTGCTATAACCTGACGGTGAACCGGCTGACTCCCAACTCTGCCTTATACGACCCCAATCTCACCATCGAAGACGACATGGACGCCCTGCTGGAGATAGCCGAGCGTCTGCGTCATCGTCCCGGCGTGGAAGCGGTGGCCATCTCACAGAACTGCATCCCCTACGGTGACGGCAGCAACGGCATTGAAGTCTTCGTGGATACGGTGTCGGTCCACATCATGCGCCGACTGGCTCAGTCTGATTACCTGCGCCTGTTCCGCATTCAAGGGGTAGCCGTGCAGGATGCCGACGGGCGGACGGTGCACACCACGAGCTCCGACTCGCTGGCCGCTGTGCTAAAGCCGGGTACGATGATCCTGTCGCGTAATGCGGTTGCAAAATACGAATCCTTGGGCATGCCCGACGCCACGGCGTTGCTGGGTCGTCAGTTGCCCCTGTGGAACCCGGACAGTGACAACCGCCTGCGCGTTACCGGCATAGCCGAGCCCACGCGCTGGAACCACTTTGAGACTGCCGACCAGTGGGGCGGGCCCTTCATCGCCACCGACTTTCCGCGTGAAGTGATGATGGAGTTCGAGAACACGGCCTACCTGCAACTGAGCTTGCGCGTGTCGCCCGAAGCCGACCACGGTTTCATGGATGCGCTCATGGCCGATGCCGACCGCCTCTACCGTGTGGGCAATACCTACCTGCTTGACATACAGCCATTCAGCCAGTTGCGCTATGTCAACGAACTGGAGGAGGTGAACGAAGTCAAGACACAGCTCTGCATCCTGGGCTTCCTGCTGCTCAACATCTTCCTGGGTGTGATCGGTACCTTCTGGTTCCGCACGCAGCACCGACGTAAGGAGGTGGCCCTCCGCATGGCGATGGGCAGTACGCGCCGGGGCATTTTTGTGCGTCTGATTGCCGAGGGACTGTTGTTGTTGACACTGGCCGCCGTGCCCGCTGCCATCATCGCGATGAACATCGGCGTGGCCGAGCTGGTGGACGTGACACAGCTTCCTTTCGATGCTTCCCGCTTTTTCCTCGCCCTTGTACTCTCGTGGCTGCTGATGGCCGTGATGATTGTGGTAGGCGTATGGTATCCGGCCCGCCGTGCCATGAAGATACAGCCGGCGGAGGCGTTGCACGATGAGTGATATGTAGTGGTTAGCGGTGAGTGGTGAGCGGTTAGTATTCCATCCGGATGATTGTTGACCGCTAACCATTAACCGCTAACCGTTAACCACTAACCACTAAATAAATAAAATGAAACATTCTTTGCTACACAACTTACATTCCTATTTCCGTCTGCTGGGCCAGCACCGCTTCTATACCACGGTGTGTGTGGTAGGTACGGCGGTGACCATCGCCTTCATCATGGTGGTGGTGATGGTCTACGACTTCCGTACGGCCAACGTGGCTCCGGAAACGAGGCGCAGCCGGCTGATTTACAACGACGGCACCCAGTGCATGCGTCCCGACGGTACCAACATGTGGGGCTACCGTGGGCTGGGCCCCACCGCCTTCCACGCTTTTTTTGACGATCTGCCCGGTGTGGACGAGCTTACCTTTCATGGTGGGCTCAGCAACGCCCTGTGCTCCTTGCCCGCTTCCTCGGACCGGCATTCCGTGCTGCTGCGCCCCGTTGCCGCCAACTGGTTCGACTTTTTCAGCTACCACTTTGTGGCGGGCCGACCGTTCACCCGGTCCGAGTACGATGCCGGCCAGGCTGCTTTCGAACCGGCCGATGACGAGTGGCGGGAGACACGCAGCCGCAACGACGGCGTGATACGCCGCTTCATCGTCATTAGCGAGCACCTGGCCCGCCAACTGTTTGGAGGGGCGGACGAGGCGGTAGGCAAGCAGTTGTTGCTGGACTTTCAGGAGGCGCGCGTGGTGGGCGTGGTGAATGATGTCAGCTCCATCTTCCAGACTGCCTATGCCGATGTGTGGGAGCCGTTTACCCTGACCAACGAAGAAAACCTCAGTCCGGCCACCGATACCGGCGGCCTGATTGGATACCGCTACTCCGTACTCCACCTGTCGCCCGGCACCTCGGCCGCCCAGGTGCGTGCTGAGGTAAACCGCCGGATGGAACAGCTGAACAGCCAGGGATTGGAGTACGTGCTGAAAGATCCGCGTCTGTACACGCATACGGAGTACACCTTTTTCCGCGGCAGCAGTATCGATGCGCGGCTGGTCTATGCCTTGCTGCTGATTGTGCTGCTGGTGGTGCCGGCCGTGGGTATCTCGGGGCTGGTCCATGCGCAGATGCAGAGCCGGTTGGGCGAGATAGCCATCCGCAAGGCTTACGGAGCTTCCAACGCCAACATCATCGGCCACCTTTTTGCCGAGAGTCTGGGCACGACCCTGATAGGTGGTGTGCTGGGCTATGCCCTGTCGTGTCTGCTGGTGGTAGCCGGCAGCACCTGGCTCTTCGGCATGGGTGGAGTCCGAATCGAAGGCATTGCCTTGGGCGGTGACCTGTTGCTGCGTCCGGGCCTGTTTCTGGTAGTGCTGGCGGTTTGCGTGGTATTCAACGCGCTTTCGACCCTGCTGCCTGCCTGGATGGCCGTTCACCGCAGCATTTCTTATACATTAACGGGAGGAGAATAAAACCATGTGGAAACAGATTTTCAGTCAGATATGGAACCAGCGTCGCGCCAATGCGTGGCTTTGGATCGAATTGTCAATCGTAACCGTACTGCTGTGGTATGGTGTCGACCTGGTATACAACTATGAGGGAGCAGCCCGTCAGCCCAAGGGGTATGACACTTCGTGCGTGTTCGACCTGACCGTGGGAACGAAGCCGCTGGAAGTCATCAATGACGCCGACAACCGGCAGGCAGGCGAGGACTTCACTTACCTGTACAACCTGATCAAGGACTATCCCGGCGTAGAGGAGGTGTGCAGCTACTACGGCAGTGTTCCCTACACCGACGAGTCCATGTTCGAAGGCTATGCTTCGCATACCGATTCCACGCATACGGTAGACTGCTTCGTGCGCTATGTTTCGGCTTCCTATTTCAAGGTGTTCCGTGTGAAACCGCTGGCCGGACAACTGGACGAGGCTCACTGGTCGCCTGCCGAATATCCCATGCCGGTACTGATGAGTGCCGACCTGGCCGACTCCGTCTACCACCTGCCTCGGGTGGCCGATGCTGTGGGCAAGACCTGCTTCAATCCTTATTACCTGAAGTCGGCCCGTCCGGTGACCAATTATCGGGTAACCGCCGTCCTTCCCCGGCAGAAGCTGGACGACTATGCCCGCTACCAGCCCCTCATCTACCAACCCATCGAACGCCCCCTTTTCTGGCAACATGTGGCCCTGCGGGTGTCGCCCGATCATGTGGCAGGCTTTGCCGAACGCTTCCGCGAAGACATGCAGTCGGTATTCGACCGCGGCATCTTCTATCTGGACCACATCCGTTCGTACGACGACATGAAGGTGGCCTACGACTTGCAGCAGGGTACGGTGAACTACCTGAACACGGTCTATGCCGTGGCAGCCTTCTTCTTGTTCAATGTATTCCTGTGTGTATTTGCCACCTTCTGGTACCGCACCCGCAAGCGCCGTTGCGAGGTGGCGATCCGCATGGCCATGGGCAGCAGCCGCCGGAAGGTGATGGCTTATTTCCTGTCGGAAGGGATTATGCTTCTGCTGATGGCCGCCGTGCCGGCCTTGGTGGTGGCTTTCAACATCCAGGTGGCCGACCTCACCGTCCATACACTGATGGACGAGACAGGGGGACGTTTTGCAGGATGTTTCGCGGCAGCCGTGTTGTTGCTGGGACTGGTTATCGTGGCCGGTATCTGGTATCCCGCCCGCAGGGCCATGAAGATACAGCCTGCCGCGGCGCTGCACGATGAGTAATATATAGTGGTTAGTGGTTAGCGGTTAGTGGTTAGTATGCCATCCGGATGGTCACTAACCGTTAACCGTTCACCACTCACCGCTAACCACTCACCGCTTACCGCTAAATCCCTCTCATTCCGTCCGCTTGCAGGCATTGACCTGGAAGAATTCGTTGAAGACGGTTTCGTAATTGCCGTGGAGCAGGATGTGGTGGTTGCCCAAGGGGTTCCGCAGGAAGTAGTCGGCCGGCGAGTTGAGGCGGACACGTACCTGGGTGCGACACATGTTGAGGTAGTTGGTGTTTTCAGTCAGTGTGCCGGTGGTCAGGTAATATTCGTCCAGACATTCGCCGCCACACTTCACGAGAGTCACGTCGCCCGTGGGGAGCAGTCCCTGGATGCCGATGCTCAGATTGGTTTCGAAGTGGCTGCGCAGGATGAATTTCTCTGTCTGCTTCAGGCCGATGGTACAATGGGCCAGTACGATTTCGTTGGTGCGGGCATTGATCATCGACGGGTTGGCCATGAAGGACGACTGGGCCGTCAGCGTCTTGACTACCAGCATGGTGAAGACCGACTGGAGGTCGCCCTCGCATCCGGCAATGATGCCTTCGTCGTTCAGCAGCGACAGGGCCAGACAGCCCGTGGTACCAGTCAGCTCGATCAGACGGAAGCAGCTCAGTGTCAGGGCCGACAGCTTTTCTTCTTCGGCTATCCGCTTGAGTGCCCGGTAGACTTTCATCGCCTTCAGCATGTCGTCGGGAGTCGCTTCGCGGCAGGCAAGGGCCTGTCCGGCCAGCTGGGCGGAGGCGTCGCCCACCTCTTCGTCCGAGATGGCGTTGTAATACTCTACAACGCGTTCGAGCGGTACGTCGATGTATTCCACACCCCAGCGCCGCTTGGCCAGCAGATAGTCCACATTGCTGGCGATGAGCCAGCTGGAGGGCGTACCGATGACGCCGATGCGCGAACCCGATATCTTCCGTTGCGCCTTGAAGTTGTTGTACATCACGAACAGCCGCTTGATGATTTCCGTCAGTTCGCCGTGCAGAATTTCACTCTTCATGCCCCGGGCACGCAGCCACGACGAGATTTCGAGCGCCGAAGCCAGTGAGTTCTGCATGCCGTCGGCCAGAAGGATGGCAGGGCGGGGCAGCTGTTCGAAGTGCTGGATGACCAGCCTCTCCACTCCGCCGGTGGCGATGAACAGGATGCTGAAATCGTCGGGGGTGAGCCGGCCCATTTGCTGGTAATCCACCAGGTGGACGGTGAAATATTTTTCCAGCTCTGCAAGGATGGTTTCGTGCGAACTGCGGACGGATGCCTGCTTGTGGAGCAGTGAGGCGAATGTTATGAGATTGATGACCATGATAGTATAATTGACGTTTTCATATATTCAAAGGTACGAGTTTCTTTCCATATGGCATAACGTTTTTAATATAGATAAGGTTTTTAAAGTTTTTATGCCATGCGTTCCTGTGGTATCAAATAAATCGCTACATTTGCAGTTCCTAAAAGATTGGGATTGAAAGTATCAGCAAATGCAAACCTCTAAACTGTAAAAAGGAAAGACTCATGCCGAAAATATCTATCCGGGGAACGGAGATGCCCGCATCCCCCATCCGCAAGCTGGCTCCGCTGGCCGATGCCGCCAAACAGAGGGGCATCCATGTATTCCACCTGAACATCGGACAGCCCGACCTGCCCACGCCCCAGGTGGCTCTTGATGCAATCCGTAACGTCGACCGCAAGGTGCTGGAGTACAGTCCCAGTGCGGGCTACCGCAGTTACCGCGAGAAACTGGTGGGCTACTATGCGAAGTATAACATCCACTTGACGGCGGACGACATCATCGTGACTTCGGGCGGTTCGGAGGCGGTACTCTTTTCCTTTATGGCCTGCCTGAACCCGGGTGACGAAATCATCGTGCCCGAACCGGCCTATGCCAACTACATGGCTTTCGCCATCTCGGCCGGTGCCAAGATACGCACCATCGCCACCACCATCGAGGAAGGCTTCTCGCTGCCCAAGGTGGAGAAGTTTGAAGAACTGATCAACGAGCGCACCCGTGCCATCCTCATCTGCAATCCCAATAACCCGACGGGTTACCTCTATACCCGCCGCGAGATGAATCAGATACGTGATCTGGTGAAGAAGTACGACCTCTTTCTCTTCTCGGACGAGGTGTACCGCGAGTTCATCTATACCGGCTCACCCTACATATCGGCCTGCCACCTGGAGGGCATCGAGCAGAACGTGGTGCTCATCGATTCTGTGTCGAAGCGTTATTCGGAGTGCGGCATCCGCATCGGGGCACTGATTACGAAGAACAAGGAAATCCGCGATGCCGTGATGAAGTTTTGCCAGGCGCGCCTCAGTCCTCCTTTGATTGGACAGATTGCAGCCGAGGCCTCGCTCGAAGCCGGTGAGGACTATCTGCGCGACACGTACGACGAATATGTGGAGCGCCGCAAGTGCCTCATTGATGGGCTGAACCGCATTCCCGGCGTCTTTTCGCCCATTCCGATGGGAGCTTTCTATACCGTGGCCAAGCTGCCGGTAGACGATTCCGACAAATTCTGTGCTTGGTGCCTTTCCGACTTCGAGTACGAGGGACAGACGGTGTTCATGGCGCCTGCCTCGGGCTTCTATACCACGCCCGGTGCCGGGCGCAACGAGGTGCGCATCGCTTACGTGTTGAAGAAGGAAGACCTGACACGCGCCCTCTTTGTCCTGCAGAAGGCTTTGGAGGCATATCCTGGAAGAACGGAGTAATCGTATGAACCTGCCTCTTTTCATTGCCCATCGCATCTATCGTGACAACGATTCCGGCCGGCAAGTGTCGCGGCCGGCGGTGCTGATAGCCATGACCGGCATTGCCATCGGACTGGCGGTGATGATTGTGGCCGTTTCCGTCATTGTGGGCTTCAAGAAGGAGGTGCGCGACAAGATTGCCGGTTTCGGCGCCCATATCCAGATAACCAATCTCGATGCCGGTTCCCTCTACGAGTCACTACCCGTCTCCATGACCACGGCTGAGCTCGACTCTCTCCGTGCCCTTTCCTACATCCGCCACGTGCAGCGCTATTCGCTCAAGGCGGGCATGATCAAGACCGACGAAGCTTTTCAGGGCATGCTGCTCAAGGGTGTCGGACCGGACTATGACACGGAGTTCTTCCGCCGCCACCTGTTGGAGGGCGAGATGCCCCAGTTCAGCGATACAGCTTCGTCCAACCGGGTGGTCATCTCCCGTTCGCTGGCCGACAAGCTGAAACTGAAGCTGGGCGACAAGATGGACACGTACTTCATTCAGGACGACATCCGCGCCCGCCGCTTCGTCATTGCCGGCATCTATCAGACCAATCTGACGGAGTTCGACAACCTGTACCTGCTGACCGACCTCTATACGGTGAACCGCCTGAACCGCTGGACAGCCGACCGCTTCAGCGGACTGGAGCTGACGGTGACCGACTACAGCCGGCTGGAAGACATCACGTGGGAGATTGCTTCCGCCTTGGAGGGCAAGACAGACCGTTATGGGCAGGAGTTCTGTGCCCGCAACATCGAGCAGCTCAATCCCGGTATCTTTGCCTGGCTCGGCATTCTGGACGTCAACATCTGGGTGATTCTGGTGCTGATGATCGGGGTGGCGGGGTTCACCATGATATCGGGACTGCTTATCATCATCATCGAGCGTACGTCAATGATCGGTGTGCTGAAGTCGCTTGGCGCCGACAACCGCACCATTCGCCACCTGTTCCTGTGGTTTTCCGTATTCCTCATCGGCAAGGGGATGTTGTGGGGCAACGTCATCGGACTGGCCTTCTACGTCGTGCAGCGCTTCTTCGGCCTCTTCAAGCTCGACCCCGCTACGTATTATATGGACACCGTTCCCGTCTCTTTCAACCTGTGGATATTCCTGTTGCTCAATGCAGGTACGCTGCTGGCATCGGTACTGATGCTGGTCGGCCCGTCTTATCTTATTACTCGCATCCGTCCAGCCGACTCCATGCGTTACGAATAAACGGATTATACCGTCAGTACTTCCAGGGAATTACTTCAGTACTTCCTCGGGAATACTTCAGTACTTGTGTAGAAGTACTCGAGTACTTGGCTTGAAGTACTGCAGTACTTGTAGGGAAGTACTGGCGGTATGAACCGTTCTTGTCCGATTTACGTCGTAGGGACGGGCGCTGTCCGCCCCGCATTCACTGTCGGGTATAGATGTTTCCTTCCTCCGAAATGAGCAGGAGGGTCAGTTCGCCGTGGGGCAACAGGGGAGCGCAATGCCGGTAGCAGTGTGTCAGGACGACGTGCGCAAAGGAGGGAAGGAGCGCTTGGGGCAGGAGCGTCCACAGTTCGCGGGCCAGGGTGAGGCTGCCGATGCGGGCACAGAGGTTGTCGTCGCATCCGGCTTCGCGGGCCAGCGAGGCGATGAAGTCGCGGTTCATCGTCACTTGGCGGCTGTGTGTGTCCAGATGGCCTTCGGCCAGCTTGACGGCCTTGCCTATCATGACACCCAGTGTGACGCGGGGCATGCGGAGGGTGTCGGCCAGTTTCAGCGTTTCGCCGATAAAGTTGCCGTAGTGTACGAAGGCTTGCGGAGGCAGGTCGGGATAGTAGGCACGGACGAAGCGTTCGCTCTTGGCACCGGAGTTGATGACGACGCGGGGGCTGCCCGTGGCGTGGGCTACGTCCATGGACTTGGCGATGGAGTGGATGAAGGCCTCCGTGGAGAACGGTTTCACGATGCCCGAAGTGCCGATGATGGAGATGCCGCCCACGATGCCCAGGCGTGGGTTGAAGGTACGTCGGGCTATCTCTTCGCCTTGGGGGACGGAGAGGATGACTTCGGCCCGTGTGGGATGCAGGGATTGTTGGGGCAGAGTAGAAAGCAGGTGGCGGATGCCGGTAGCTATCATGCGGCGCGGTGTGGCGTTGATGGCTGCCTGGCCCACAGCGGCATCCAGCCCTGGCAGGGTGACTCGGCCCACGCCCGTCCCGCCGTCGATGTCGACGGGCAAGGTGTCGGGGGCACATGGTTGGTCCGAAAGATGCAGCACGACGCGGGCTTCTATCGTCAGGCCGTCGGTGATGTCGGGGTCGTCGCCCGCGTCCTTGACGACGCTGGCCGAGGCGCAGACCGTCCGTCCGTCGGCCGAGACTGTGCGGCCGTTGGTGCAGGCAGCAACGGAGAGTATCTCGCCGTCGGGCAGCACCACGGGAAATTCGTCGGGCCGTCTTTGGTTGCCGTCGTGCAGGGCTTCCCACGTGGCAGCCACGGCAGCGGCGGTGGCACAGGTGCCGGTCGTCAACCCCGTGTGCTGTGCATAGAAGTCGGGGAGCAGCTGTTCCACCTTCCGGCGGAGTCCGTGTTCGCCTGTCACGGTGATGAAGGAGGCTGGCAGCGGTGGTCGGCGCAGGGCCAGTACCCGGATGCCGAGCGAGGCGGCCGCGTTGATCTTTTCTTTAAATCCCCCTGACAATCCGCTTTCTTTCAACAGGATAATGTCCGGGCGAAGCTGTTCCAGCTGTTGCCGCTCGTCTTCACCTTCGTGGTAGTACAGGAGGCGTTCGCGGGGAAATCGCTGGTGGTCGGCCAGGCGGCGCGAGCTGTCGCGGTCCAGGATGCGGAAGTAGCAGGGGAAGTCGGCGTCGTGCCACAGTGGAGCCATTTTTTCGATGCTCTGCACGCCGGTCAGAGCCAGGAAGGAGGATGGATGGCGTTGGCGTATCTGCTCCATGGCTTCGGGGTAGTTGTCCACCCATTCCACGGGGCAGGCTTCGCGGGGCGGGTAGAGGCGTTCGAAGCGGACGACCGGCAGGGACAGGCGTGCAGCGGCTTCGGCCACGTTCTGATGCAGCTGTGCGGCAAAGGGATGTGCGGCGTCCACCAGCAGCCGGATGTCGTGCTGGCGGCAGAAGTCGGCCAAGGCTGCGGCATCCATGCCGCCCTGCAGCCGGATGCCGTGGTGCAGGGTCACCTCCTGCTCGTCGCCGCGGGTGGAGTAGTAGAAGGGCTGTCCGGCCTCTTCCAGTGTTTTGGCCGCTGTCCGGCCTTCGGTAGTTCCTCCTAAGATAAGAATCATACGGGTGTCTGGTTAAGGGATGAGACGGTCAATGGTCGGTGGCGTTGCGGTACAGGTGGGCAAACTCGTGGGCATACAGGCGCGAGAGGCCCTGACGGTTGTCGATGGCTTCGCCCACCACAATCATGGTGGTCAGCGTCAGGTGGTTGTCCTTCACGATGCGGGCCAGGTCCTTCAGCACGCCGCGGTAGATGCGTTCATCTTTCCATGTCAGGTGGTAGCAGGCGGCCACGGGCGTGTCTTCGGGATACTCCTGCAGCAGTTCGGTCTGCACCTGGTCCACAATGCCTGCGCTGAGGAAGATGCACATGGTGCTCTGCGAACGGGCCAGGAGGTGCAACTTCTCGCGCGGGGGCATGGGAGTGCGTCCCTCGCCGCGGGTCAGGATGATGCTCTGTACTTTCTCGGGGATGGTGAACTGCGACTTCAGGGCAGCAGCAGCGGCCTGGAAGGACGAGATGCCCGGCGTGATGTGGTAGCTCATGCCGTAGCGGTCGAAGTAGTTCATCTGCTCCTGGATGGCTCCGTAGATGCAGGGGTCTCCCGTGTGCAGGCGGACGATGAACTGCCCGCGGTCGTAGAATTCCTTCATCAGGGCGAACTGTTCCTCCAGGTTCATTGAGGCGGAGCTGCGTACCGTGGCGCCGGGCTTGGCACAGTGGGTCAGCTCGCGGGGCACCAGGCTGCCGGCGTAGAGTATCAGGTCGGCCTTCTCCAGCATCTGCCGTCCGCGTACCGATATCAGGTCGGGGTCGCCCGGCCCGGCTCCCACAATCTCGATGTGGCCGTGGTCGGTCAGTACCCCCGGACCGATGGCTACAGCCAGCGTATAGTTGCTGCCTTTCTGCTTGTCCAGTACCAGCCGACCGCCGTCCGAGGCCAGCAGGGCGGCTGCCTCGCTGACGCTGGGAGTGCCCATGTGCTTCTGCACCACTTCGCTCGGGGTAGGTACGTCGACGGTCTTCAGCTCGTCGGCTGTATAGAAGTGTACGGTCTGACGGGTCTGGAGTTGCTTGACCACGGGCTCTTCGCGCTTTTCGCAGATGGTGGCGTAGTCGGCAATGGCCGCCGGCTGGAGGCGATGTTCCAGGAGGGTATCGTTCAGGCGGGCGATGATTTCGTCGGTGGGGCCGGCTTCGTGGGCCAGGCCGATGCCTGCATGGAGTACCCGGGGAATGTAGTAGAGGGCGGGTACTCCGGCCGTGTCGTGGAGGAAGGGCGTCAGGAGCAGCAGCAGTTCGTAGGGTTTCAGGTCGATGTCCTCGAAGCGGCCGTAGCGGAGGGTGACGTGTGGCGGGCAGGTCCGTTCCAGTTGTTCCACGCCCGGCACGCGCGCACCGATGTAGAGCAGGGTAGGCACCTGCTTGACGAACAGGCCGATGAGGCGGTTCAGGGCGCGGTGACTCTCTTCAGTCGGCGGCAGGGGACGCCCCGCAGCGTCGGCGGGCAGGCAGGTCCAGCCGTTCGGCTGGCCCAGCGTGTCGAGCGCCCACAGACCGGTGCGGTCGCTTTGCGTGGTGACTACGGCTTCGGCTCCCAGGGCCCCGGCCACGTCTTGTGCCAGTTCGTTGGCTCCACCGATGTGTCCCGAGAGCACGGGGATGACGTAGCGGCCGGTGCTGTCGATGCAGACCACGGCGGGGTCGGTATGCTTGTCCTGGATATAGGGGGCGATGCTGCGTACGCAGATGCCCATGGCTCCGATGAAGAGGAAGGCATCGAAGCGGTGGAAATGTTCTTTCAAGAACAGGTCGTAGCTGCTTACCGACTGGCAGTCGTCCGCCTGCACCGTGGTGCTGACGAGGGTTGTCTGCGGAAATTCGCGTACAAGCTGCCGGGCTATGCCCAGACCTTTTTCGGATATGAGGAGAATCGCTGTTTTCATGCTAATGCTAAAGTTTTGACGTTAAAAGGTAGCTTTCAGGATGTCGATGGGGTTGTAGTCGTTCAGCGTCACGTGCAGGGGCGGGCAGAGTTTCATGCCCAGGTCGCGGATACCAGTACAGAAGGCTTCGCGGCTTTCGGCAGACACGGAGTTGAGTACGATGCAGCCTTCCGGCAGGAGTACTTCGCGGATGCGGGCCAGCATGTCGGCCAGCCGTCCTCCGTGGCCTCCGATGAACACGGCATCCGGGCGGGGAAGGTCCGTTAAATCGGCTTGCAGAAAGTCACCGATAAGGGCCATGATGCCCGGCACACCGAAGCGGCGGCTGTTCACTTCCATCAGATGCCGGCCTTCGGGACGCACTTCGAATGCCACGACCTGGAGGTGGGGGAATTGCAGGCGGGCTTCGATGGACACGGAGCCTGTACAGAAACCGATGTCCCACATCACACGGCGGCCCGACAGTCCGAGTGCCTGCAACGTGAGCAGACGGATGGGAGCCTTGGTAATCATGCGTGCCCGTCCGTCCAGGTGTTCGAAAGCCTCGTCGGGGATGCCGAAGGGACGGGGAGGAAGCGGTTGGCGGGCCACGAGCATCAGGTTGTTGGGATGCTCGAAGCGGCTGTGCGAGGCTTCTTCCAGGCTCATCTGCCGGATGCGTTCTTTGGCCGGGTTGCCCAAGTGTTCGCCCACATACACCGTGTAGCCGTCGTAACCATAGTCCAGCAGACGGCGGGCAATGGCGTCGGGCGTATGTTCGCGGTCGGTCAGCAGGCCGATGTGCGGGGCACGCTCCATCAAGGCGCGGTCCAGTTCCTGCCAGGGGCGGCCGGTAAGCGACACGGTGCGCATGTCATTGTAGGGCATCACCAGCCGGTGGGCCAGTGTCTGCAGGGAGTTGAACGACGGGAAGAGACGGATGTCTGCTGCAGGCATCTTCCGCCGGATGGTATTGGCGAAGCCGAAAAAGAGCGGATCGCCCGAGGCGAAGACCAGCAGTGGGCTGCCTTCGGAGGCGAAGTGGGCTTCGTAGCGGGCGAAGACGTCGTCCAGCGGCACGGTGATGTCTATCCATCGGGCACCGTCGGGCAGCAGGGACGACACGATTTCGCGGTGGCGTATGCCACCCGAAAAAACTTTCCCGCAACGGATGAGTTCCTGTACTTCGGGAGGGAAGTAGGGCTGCGGGCGGTCGTCCATGCCGATGACTATGAATTTCTGTTCCATATGGCAGTCTGTTTTACTCTTTGCGTTACACGTCTCTGCCGGGGCGCAGTTGTTCGGCATCGTTATAGCACAGGATGGCGTTGACGAGGGTGGCGGCCAGGTTGCTTCCACCTTTGCGTCCTTCTACAATGATTTTGGGAATATCGGTAAAGGGCTTGACCATGTGCTTGGATTCCTGTACGTGTACGAAACCGACAGGGGCGGCCACGATGCCGGCCGGGCGGGCCTTGCCCTTGCGTATCAGGTCGCACAGCTCCATCAGGGCGGTGGGTGCGTTGCCGAATACGTACAGGGCGTCGGGGTGCTCCTCTACGGCCAGGCGGGTACCGGCTTGCGTGCGGGTGATGCCTTTGGCCGAAGCCATTTCGGCTGTGCGGGGATCGCTTAGGTAGCATTTCACTTCTACGCCCAAGCGTTGCAGGGCTCCTTTTCGGATGCCGCTGGCGGCCATGGTCACGTCCGTAATGATGGTCTTCAGGTGACCGGAGACAATTTGTTCGTACAGGGTCGACACGGCATGAGGGTCGGTATGCAGCAGTTGCTCCATCTCGAAGTCGGCCGTGGTGTGGATAGCGTGCAGCAGGGCCCACTTGTGGTCGAGGGGGATGTCGGGATGCTGCAGTTCGCGTTCGATGGTGCGGAAGCTGCGTATCATGATGTCCTGCCCGACGGAAGCTCCCGTAGTGTTGTCTTCCCGATAATATCCGCGTGGCGTGACGAACGCTCCCTGCCACTCATAGGACTGGGAGTTACCGATGATGACGACGGTAAACATGTCCACATCTTCGGGGTTGAAGTCCTGCAATGTGGTGATGTGTACTTCCTGTTCGGGTCGGCCTGCCTGGCGGACGTAGCCCACGGGTGTCTGGGGCGAGCGGTCTTCTTGCAGGAAGATTTCCTTCAGGCGGTAGAGCTGCCAGTAGCGGCCTTCACTTTTGGGGTTGTAGACAGCCGTCACGAAATCTGCCTGGGCAGCAGCCCGGATGCGCTTCTCGATGCGTTCCCAGGGAGTCATCAGGTCGCTCAGGGAGATGACACAGAAATCATGTCCTACCGGAGCTCCCAGCAGGGAGGCCGCCTTCTGGAAAGCGCTGATGCCGGGCAGAGATACGACCTCGACCGCACTGTCCCGCTCGCGCTTCATTTCGTAGATGAGCGGCGTCATGCCGTAGATACCTGCATCGCCCGAACTGATGACGCAGACGGTCTTGCCCTGTTCGGCCAGTTCAAAGGCCTGTTCGGCCCGTGCGCGTTCTCGCTTCATGCCCGTATCCACGCATTGGGTGCCGCTGTTCAGGTAGGGGTTGACAAACTGGAAATAATATTTGTAGCCTACCACTACATCAGCTTCTTGCAGGGCGGCCTTGACGGCAGGAGTAATGGCCTGTTCGTTGCCCGGACCTATGCCGGCAACGATTATTTTCGGTTGTTTCATTGCTATGGGTTCCATAATGTTCGGCAAATATACGTCTTTTTCGTCGAACAAGCGGCCCACCTGTACACATTATATTATTGGATGCGCTTGATGAAACGGGCCGGAACGCCGCCTACAATGGTATCGGCGGGAACATCTTTGGTTACGACAGCTCCGGCAGCCACGACGGCATTGTCGCCGATGGTGACTCCCTGCAGGATGGTGGCATTGGAGCCTACCCATACATTCTTGCCCAGAATGATGGGGGCGGGGTAGGTAGTGCCGCGGTCTTCCGGCAGGAGGCCGTGGTTGAGTGTGGCAAAGACAACGTTATGGCCTATCTGGCAACCGTCACCCAACGTCACACCGCCGTGGTCCTGGAAGTGGCAGCAGGCATTGATGAACACGTTTTCGCCCACTGTGATGTTTTTTCCGAAGTCCGAGTAAAAGGGAGGAAAGACCCGGAGCGTATCGGGTACCAGCTTGCCGAACAGTTCGGAAAGCAGGGCCCTTACTTCTTCGGGAGTATGATAGGCAGAGTTCAGCCGGAAGGTGATGCGTCTGGCTTCGTTGCTCATATCGTCCATCAGGCGATGAATGGGTTCGGTGTTGAGTGCCTTGCCGGTCTGCACATACGATAGAAATTCAGAAAGTGTCATGAAAGGTAAATGTTTATGGTTGTTCAATGTTGATTTCCCAAAAGTATGTGCAAAGGTAGGCAAGGACATGGGGCCGTCTTGTAGACAAACGAAGGATTTTTGTAACCTTTTTACGGTTATTCCACTTCCTTTCCAGCAGCATAGGCCGCTTTCTTCTCCATGATGCCTACGGCACGGTGGGTCATGCTGAAGCGGATATGTTCGATGAAAAGATCCTGGATTTCGGGGATCTGTCCCAACCCTTCCTGACGGACAGTCACGGTATAGCCTGCCGCTTCCAGCCGTTCTTTCCACTCGCCGGCAATGTCGTTCCGGGCATGGTCGCCTGCTACGAGCATGAAGGGTTGCAGGGTGACCGTTCGGGCTTTCGAAGCCTTCAGTTGGGCCAGCATGGTGTCAAAGGTCGGATAGCCTTCGATAGTACCGACATGGAAGTTGCTCCACCCTCCGGCTTTCAGCATGTAGTCCATCTGGCTGTAGGTGGCGGTACTGGGAGTATAGGTGCCGTGGCCCACGAGGACAAAATGTTCCTGGTTCCGCCGTCCCTTTTCCGAGGGGTCGGTACTCAATCGCTTGGCCAGAATAGAGGCTACCTTTTCGCAGTCGTCCACCGAATAGAGCAGAGGCGTTCCAACACGTATTTCGTTGAAGAAGGGGCGTACAGTCTCCACGTCGCGACGCAGAGATTCCATTTCGACACCGTCTATGATGTTGCTGCTCTGTACCAGAACACGTGTGTAACCTTCGGCCCGCAGGCGGAGCAGGGCTTCCAGTGGGGTGTCTTTCCGGATGCCTCGTTGCTTGAGGCGGCGGATGACGATGCGCGAGGTGTAGGCTTCACTGAAGGTCAGTTGGGGAAAGGCTTCCTGAGCCTTTCGGTTGAGGGCATCGATGGTCAGGGTACGGGTGTCGTCGTAGGTGGTACCGAAATGTACCATCAGCAGAGCGGCTTTCTCGCCGGCCTTCAGATCGGCAAGAAAGTCGCTGGAGGCGAAACCGCCTTCTCCGCGTACCTGGCAGAGGAAGACGGTTTGCCATAACAAAAGTAAAGTAAGGGCTTTTCTCATAAAAGGATTATTCTGTTATTGGTTGCTCACTACACGGAGAATGTCGAAATAGAAGCCACTGTCCACTTCGGCTCCTTTTTCTACCTTTCCGGTAGCAATGTCGTAAATGTAGATGCAGGATTCTTCGCGGGTGTTGACTCCGATATAGGCTTTCCCGTCAACAATGGCCGTGCGTTGCGAGAAGCGGCCGGCATTGTAGGGTATTTCGGTGCCGTTGTACTTCAGGCGTTCGCGGCTGCCGTCGGCCAGGTTGATGATGGTATAGTAGTGGCAGTAAGAACTGATGTTTAGGGTACCGTCCGCCGGATCGCCGGCATCATCGCGGGCATAAGCCAAGGCCTTTCCGTTGCCCAGATATTGGAGGGTGAGCAGTTTGCCGTCGCCGTTCGGATAGCCTTCGTAGCTGGCATCAAACTGGGTTTCTCCTTTCTTGATGCGGAGCAGGTGCCCTATTTCCTTCCCGTTTGCATCGGGACTGAAGGTAGCGAGGTAGAGGTTGTCACTCTCGTCGTACATGACGTAGTTTTGCATCAGTTCGCCATAGGCGCTGCCGGACATTTGCTCGGCGATGTTGTTGGGTTGGTTGCTTTCGACTTTCATGGTAGTCGGGTTGATGACGGCTGTATAGAAATAGGGAGTCGCCTTCCCGTTGCGCTTTGAAGTTTTGGCAAAATAGAAATAATAGAGCTTCTTGTCACTTTGACGATAAGTCAGAATGCCTGAAGTGGTGAATACCTTATATCCTTCCGGCAGAGTGATTTCGTCGAGTGTACCGCTTCCGAGGATTGTCATGTCATCTGTCTTGAGCTTCGTCCAGATGATTTTGTCGGTATCGCCGTTGGCTGCCATAATGATCAGGGTATTGTCATCGAGCCAGGCGTGTGTGTACGAACGGGCCTTGAAGGTATAACCTTCGTCAAACGGACGTTGTGCCACAACGTTGAGAGCGTTCTTGCCGGTGGTCGGATTGTAGTTCACTTCCAGTTTTACAAAGCGGTCGGCCTGGTAGGGTATTTCATAATAATATTTCCCTTTGACGATGGCTTCCATGGTATAGGTGTTCCCGTCCGATTCAAATTCCGAACCGATGCCTTCGATGGAGATTTTGTCAGCCGTGGCACTCAGGTCGGATACGCTGCGGACGATGGTGCCGTCGCCCTGGCTCATGCCGCCATGCTTGCCTACGCTCATGAAGAGGTCGAAGTGATAGTTCAGCTCGGTGTTGCCGTTGTTGTCACCGTTGTTTCCTTCGTTGGAATCGTTCGAGCAGGCGGTGAAAGACGAGGCCATCCATACGGCCATGCAGGCAGTCAATAGAAACTTGATTTTTTTCATGTCAATGCAAATTAATTTATAGTTAGGGTTAATTGATGAAAAGTCTGAATTTGGCAAAGAAGGCCCGGCCGGGCTTCTGCAGTTTATAATTGTCGTAGGCAGTCTGATCCAGCAGGTTGGAACATTCCAACGACAGGCTGTAGCAGTCGTTTTTCCAGGAATAGGACACACCGGCATTGCAGATGTGCTGTGTAGGGATGCGCGACTTGTTTTCGTACGAGCCATAGGCCTCCCACGTGA
>ULXJ01004065.1_pt1 | contig 37487 bp, 31 predicted proteins | sample 1960981 | NCBI WGS metagenome assembly ULXJ01 (sample SAMEA4835830, study PRJEB28245) | human gut metagenome | biome: gut microbiome; material: fecal sample | place: Denmark | collected 2008 | reverse complement strand
AATACGGCAAGCTAATGTAGCGAATCTGTTGTTATAGCACAGATAATTATTACCTCCAACAATTCGTTTGAGTTGTTGGGGGTATATCGTTTCTCAATCCCACCATCCTAACAGATGATATTCTAAAAATCTAAAGAACAAACAATATGCTTTACGGAAACGGACTTCATGCTCGCTATCAATTTCATACCTGCCCAGCGATTTATGATATACACGGAAGCGATGTTTGTTTCTCATATTCACATAAGGGATGGGAGTTTCAGAATTTTCGTCCATGATAATATCCAAAAGTTTTGTGGCAATTCGCATACGGCTAATATCATGTTCCGCACGAGCTAAATGCCCAAAGTTCTCCCAGTAGAAAATAATCCATTCTAATTTGAATTTCAACAGATTCAAGAAATAATGATAATCGTAGTCCGGATTCTCATTCATGAACATTGCCCAAATCCGTAAGCGGTCTTGTCTTATGCTCTTTTGATATGCTTTCCATTCTTTTTCAGAGAGTCCCTTGCGAAGTATGAAGTGGAATCGCTCTGACCAAGTTTCATCATCATCCATTGGGTTCACTTCCTTCTGATATAACGGATTTTCCCTCATGGACTTTTCCATATCCTGCACTTCTTTCCTTTTGACTTGTGCCCAATCTTGAAAATAGGATTGAGCATCTGTATATTTCTTTTTCATTTGCATGTGAGATTACTGTTTATTGTATAATGAACTCATTTTCTCCACAGATTGAATCATTTCTTCCCGAAAAGTTAAAGGAGCAAGCACCTCTACATCTGCCCCTCTTGAGAGTAATTCCTGCCGGAAGTCCAATGTCGGTTTCATACGGTACTCAAAGATGGAATAATCTACCGTTGTTTCTATTTCGCATTGGGAACGATGCAAAGGCAAAGCACGGATATACTGTACATGCATTCCATAGACTTTAATCCGAATGGTTTCCAACTTCTTGTTTTCAATCATAATGCCGAAATAGTCTGCAAAGTAGGCTTCCGGGTCAAAATCTTTAGGATAAACGAATTTGGCATCCAAAGTGGTCAGTTGTTGTATTCTATCCAAAGAAAAGGTGCGGATATTATTCCGTTCTTTGCAGAAACCAATGACATACCATCTTTGCTTAAATACTTTGATGCAATAAGGTTGCAGCGTATAGGTACTTGGTTCCTCATACCAATAGCTTTGATAATATAATTCTATTTCCAATCCGTCACGCATGGCTTCAATAACAGACGTGAGATATTTTCTGCCGGAAGGAATCTCTTCAAACAGAATCCTGCGTTTCAAATGATGGCTTTCGTTTATCAGGTTATTGACTGCAAACGTATTAAGTAACCAGTTGCGGACACCTCCCTTTTGCATATCATCCGCATTCTCAATATAGTAGTAATAACCTCCCTTTCGGTTGCAGTTGATATTTATATCAAACACTTGTTCGATGGCTATACGCCAGTTATGAAAAGTCCTTAATGGAATATCTTCCCCTTCACTCAATCGTGAACGAAGCCAACGCTCGTTAATTTCCTCAAACGTGATTTTTCCGGCTCTGTAGATAGTATCTACCAACCAGATGTATTTGTCGAATAAATCTTTTGTCATACTATTCCTTTTTGTGAGTTCCTTCTACAAAATCAGCTATTTGAACAGTTTTTCAAGATGCTCTTGAATCATTTCTTCCATTTCTCCGTAATAAGTGATTTCCCAAAGCAATCCGGCGGTCAGTTCTTGTGGTCTGATTACTATATCATATTCAATGATAATCCTCATGCCTAATATTTCCGACCATTTAGGATATGTTGCCATAGGCTGACAAATTTCATCCCTATTTTTATCGTAGATGGAACAATTCATATCAATCAAAGGCGAGCATCCTTCCCAACGGGATGCCAGATAGATGCAATACTTTGACCCTGATGGTTCAAGCAACTGAAGATACTGATACACTTTCCGATAAGCTTCCCAATCCGCTTTCAGAAACGATTCTGGCACATTCCTTTGATACAAGGTCTTGAAATCGCTTAAGATTTCATCAAAACAGAAACGAGTAAGTAAATACTTAAAGGTCAAATGTTCCATATCAACATCCATTAATCCGTTACGCTTGTCATACGTAATTTCCCAAAGCAAGCCTGCAGTTAATTCTTCTAACGAAAGTGCGATATTGCTATCGAGATTGATTCTCATGTCTAAAATCTCTGACAGACAGGGATAGCCACCTATTCCTCGATAGTCATAATCATCTCCTCCTTCATAATACAAGTAACAATTTGAACCTATAAATTGCAAGTCTTCCCAACGTTCACTTATTTGAATGGTATACTTGGACTTACTTTCTTTTTCTTTACAGGTTTGTAAGTCTTGATATACATTCCGATAAATATCCCAATCTGTCTGCTCAAACAAGTCGGGTCTTATCTTTCGATACAAGGCTTTAAACTCAGGTAAGATGTCATCAAAACTAAACCGAGTAAGCAAAGATTTGAATATCAGTTGTTCCATAATACAAAGTTTTGAGTTCGATAATGCAAATATCGCGTAAAGTTATGCCATATTAAAGCATACGCTAAAAAGATTTTGTTATTCTGAAAGAAAAGTATTCCTATGCTTTCGTTTGGCATAAGGTGAACTTATTTTTGCCACATCATTCAATAAATAAGACGATTATGGATTTATATGCAGAAGATTTGACAGACTACATCTATCAAGAAAATGATGTGGACAAGAAACGGGCATTATTATTGGAAGTGGAAGCGGAAATCAAAAAGCTCATGGACGAACAGGAAAAGGGCAACCTTGATTTGAGGCATATCGGTGCAATACAGATAGGAAAGATACAAGATCTGATAGGCACACGGAGCTTGATTCTTAACCGGATGTTCCAAGCCACTTCGCAGGAAATCAAACGCTTTGAATCGGTAAATGAATTACTGAACAGTTTGACCAAGAAGATGTACCATCGCATGGCAAACCTCTATCGTACACTGATTGACAGTCCCAAAGATAAATCTTTTGATGACGATTATGTAGTTTCCGGCACGCTGAAATATGTGCATAATGACGAAGATTCCATATTGATTTTACCGGAAGATGGTTATTATGGTTCTGATTTTGCTTATATGATTGAATTGATTTACCATTTGCTTGAGGATTACAACGGGGGACTTCCCGAAATCGAAGAATGTTCTTGTAATTACTTGTCCCAAAACACTTCCGATATGACGGATGAACAGCTGCATTGTGTGGATGTATGGGATGATGGAGTGACATGGGCAGAAGGGCATTTGCGCCGTCCAGAACTGGAGCACATTATCGTGTGTCATGCCATACATGATATTTGCACACACAAACCTTACTCCATTCCGGACTTATTGCGGTTAAATGATTTTTGGGTGGAAGCCCATCTGGTATGCCAGCATATCATAGACCAAAACGGGAAACGCTATAACTCGGATTAATCATTTGTTTTGCAAAGTGCCTGAAAGGTGGAGACATTGCCAAACTTTGTGCTCCACTTTTCCTCGCATACTCCTCCTTTAGAATGTACATGACCGAAAAGATGATGTTTCGGCTGGCGTTCTAAAATTATTTGCTTCAAGACCTCACTACCCATATCTTCATCCAATATGCCTTTCGAAGGAATATGGGTAATCAAAAAGTCCGTTTTATAAGGCAGTCCACACTCCCTTCCCAACCATTGCATTTGCTGAATCATCCTGCTGGAAATGGCATAGAAAGTAATGCCGTCATATTCTATGCCGCAATCTTCAAGTAAGGATACATTTGCAGGTATCAATCGGCTGGCTTCTTCCGGACAAAGGTTGAAAATGATTTCGTGGTTGCCCGGCACAAATAAACGAAGCTGTGCCGGACAGGAAGAAAACCAGTCAAAGAAATCACTCAACCCGTCCTCTTGAAAATCCGATACGACATCCCCTGCGCAAATCAGAATATCTGTGCCTTTGGGGATGCTTAATTTTCGGTGCATACCATGCGTATCCGAGAATGCAAACAAACGTTTTCCTTTATAATTCAATCTCATCGGTTTAATATTACAAGTTAAAGCTCCGGCTTCTTAACAGGTTTATATCACACCATTTATTTTCGTAAGTCATACCTAAAAAGCACTGACCGGCTATTTTAGAAGGTTTTGTAAGTGGCAGCATCATCCATCCTTCTTTCTCTACCGCTTCTACAGGCGTTGCAAGCCATTCTCTCCATGACATGTGGACATCTTCTATGTCTTGTGGAGAATAATCACCGTTTCCTAAATTATATTCGCCATGAACCCAACCATCGCTGACTATCTTCCATTTACCGTTGGTATTAGTTTTATCCACTTCCATAGAGCAAATTTTAGCAAAAGCCTGACGGTATTTTTCCCATGTATGTATTTTCCCACTGGTTACACCGTTTTTCACTTCCTCCTTGATATCTTTCCAATTGCTGCATCGCATATAGTAAGCCAAATTCAGGTGAAGCTTTTCAAAAGAGTCTTCTGAAATAACATCCACTTCCCGACCATCATTTCTCTTTAACAAATAATCAAGAAAACCGTATTGGTCTGGAAACAATGTGGTGTTTTGGATACATACTTGTAGCAAAGCCGAGTATCGCGGATGCCAATTCAAATAATTCAATGGGTTATCTGAACAATCAAGCTGTGTAAGACGATTGTTTTTCCGGATATTCAATATTTTCAGTTTATTTCCACGGCAAACCAAACGTTGCAATCTTGGATTTCTAGACACATTCAAACTCTTCAGCTCTTGATTGACGCAGTACAAGTCAATTAGTATCGGGCATTGCGTTACATTCAACGCTTTCAATGTACACGCCTCGCAAGTATAATGGAAAGAGGTGATAGTATGAGTTTCATCGCTTCTCAAACAGATGTTCCATTCTCCTTTCTTCGCATACGTATGTCCCGCATGGATTTCTTCTCCTTTCTCATTGTTTATCTCTTCCATTTGCCCATCACCCCAATCTATCCTGAACAGGCAATCGCCATAACTGGTGAACGAGAAGCGACAGACGGATTCCGGCTCCTTTGCAACAATTGTCATTCTTATTTCATCTTTTTGTGCAAACAGAATCTTTTTCAAGTGACTGAATGAACGACGAGTTGCCAAGATTTTTTCTTTCCATTCCTCTGAATAATGTTTATAGATTTTCCTATCAATAATTTTGTGATAACATTCAAAAGCCTTTTGCAAATCCTTTTCCCTACCAATGATGCCCTGTTCATACATTCGCCCCATATTATAATAGTCTTCCGCTTTCACGTAATAATGGAATGCTTTTTCAGCATCGGGTGCAGTACCTTCGCCCCGCTCATACATCTTACCGAGTTTATAGATATCATTCCCAGCTAAATAGCAATCCAAAGCTTTCTCATATTCTTGACGTTCATAATGGCTATTTCCTGCCCAACAAGCCACTAAGCCACCGACTTGTAGTCCGATGTCCGTCAACATATCCAAAGCTTCCTGATTTCCATTCTTTGCTAATTCGTCCAATAGCCTTATTGCATCATCTTCCACATGTTCGCCTTTTTTCTGACACTCGACTTCATAATTCAATAATGTAAGGAACCAATCCGTATGAAGCAATTCCTCCGGTGTCAAATGAAGAATATCCGGTACTCTATCAGGGCTTCTGAAATGCCACCACCATTCATCAATCAAATGATATGCCGCATCACAATTTCCTTCTCGGGCAAGAACCAACACAGTCTGCATAACTTCATTTTTCATATCGACTGTAGCATCCACAGAGTGGAACAGATTAGCCAATGAGATGGAATTAGCCCATAATCGTTCCCCTTTTTCAGAAGCTTGTACAAAATAAAATAACGATTTGCTTAAATCTGTCTGCAGTGTAAAAGTAGGAGATTGTTTCACATTCCTCATGCAAGCATCCCAAGTTCCGGGAAAATACAATTCGCCAAGTGCTGTCAATGCTTTGGCATACCCCTGTTTAACAGCCTCTTCATACCAATAAACCACTTTTTCTATGCCAGTATAATCCCTTTTGTCTCTCATAATATCGAAAAGCAATTGCCCTAATTGATATTGTGCATTGGGATTACCGACCTTTGCTATAGGCTCAAGCCGTATTGCCGCTTCTTCAAGCTGCCCATTACGTATTAATTCCTTCAATTGCTTTTGCAGGCGTTTGCTTACCACTTTGTTTTTCTCTTCCATATTGTTCTGCTTTTAGTTGTACATAGGAAAAACAAAACCTCATCTTTCCATCCATTTCAATGCAAAGATGAGATCAAGTTATGCCAAAGTGGTTCACAAGTTATTCTTTCTTTAAAAGTTTGTCTATGTTTTCTTTGATATCTTTAAGAATGGCATCGTAAAGTTTCCTATGAAATGCATTCGCATCTTTAGGTGCATATCCGGGATGATAAGTTTTATATGCGAATTTTACACCCTCAATAGGAAGTTTGATGACATCCTCGCCCGTAGGCAAATTGGGTAACGGATTTGGCTTCCCATTTAACTTAAAGTTCTCCAATATGTAATTATAGTATTTGTTGTTTTCCATTCCCGGTCCAATAAAGAATATCAATATATCCGGTTTAAGAATTTCAACTTCATCCAGAATTACGTGGAAAAAGTTCTTCTCTATTTCGTGCACATCTGCATTTACGGCACCACCACCTTTTGTAGTACGGGCAGAAAGTTTAGAAATTTCATTCCAAATCATAGAGACACGCTTGCCAGGATATGCATTGAGCAAATTATCTTTAATTTCTGCCATGATACCGTTGATTCCTCTTTTGAAGAATTGACTTCCACCACTAAAATATCCTCCATTCCCTTCTATTGCCACATAATTGTCATCAAGGAAATCTTCATAGGTAGCCATTAAATCACCTACATCTAAATGTTCTTCAACATTATCTCGTTCCCAACCATTTGGCTCTTTACCAAAGAACATGATTTTGATGTCGGCTTTGGTGTACCATTCTTCATGCTTTGGGGTTTCTTTCTGCGCATACCACTTATCATAACCTATTAGCGCTTGTTCTTTTTCTCTTTCTTCTTTCTTTTGTCCCGAACGCAACAGAGAAATTAAGAACGGACATTGCAGTTTGTCTCGCAATCCATTGGCTTCCAGTTGTTCCATTAACTTTCCCCAATGGTCGTTGTAAATTGTGGTCAATTGATCTGATAATGTTTCCATAAACGTATATTTTAAAGTGAATGAATTCTAAAACAAATATAGCGAATTCCCCCAAGATAGTTTTCATTCTCAATGAGAAACGCAATCTCTTTTGCCGCAAAGTTCCATTAAAGATATGCAGCATCAAAGCATAAGATGAGAAAATTTATAGTTATGCTTTACATTGGCATTGCTTCCACTCATCTTTGCATAAAATGAATGAGATTATGGAGAAAAGATTTTCAATAGAAGAACTGACATGCCTGCACTTGTTGCGGTGTCACTATGCTGATATATGCAGTAAAGAGGAACGAGAATTGCGAGAAATAATCGCCCTTCATCCGGCAACTTTCGCAAAAGCAAAAATGATTTGTGAGAAACAAAAAGAAGCGGGCGTTTGTGTTATCCCTTATTATGCAGACGATTATCCAGTTTTATTTGCCAAGATTGGCGTAGAAGCACCTGCGTTAATTCATCTATTAGGGAATAAGGAGTTACTTTATAATGAAAACTCCATAGCCATCATTGGCTCACGAAACGCTGATGATGTCGGATGTGATATAGCCTATCAGTTGGCTAAAGACTATGCCTTGAAAGGAAATATCATAGTGAGCGGATTAGCATTAGGATGCGATACTGCTGCTCATCAAGGATGTGTAGATGCCAATGGAAAAACTATTGCAGTAGTTGCATCCGGTTTGGAGATCGTTCACCCCAAAGCAAACGAATCTTTGCAGAAAGAAATTATAAACAAAGGCGGTTTAATCATCTCTGAACAACCCTTTGGCGTGAAAGCCAATCCTGCACGGCTGTATGCCCGTAACCGACTGCAAGCAGCTTTGGCACAAAAAGTCATTGTCGTTCAATGTGCTGTGAAAAGCGGCACGATGAATACAGTACATTTTGCACACAAGTACGGATGCAAGATTTATGCCGTAGCATACGGTCAATACGATGCGCATAATGCTGGGAATGAGTATATTCTTAAAAATGGGATAGGATTTCCCTTCAAATTATAGAAGTTATGCACTGATATAGCATATCGCAAACTTTATTTTGTAATCAGAATCTTGAAAACAGAATGCTTATGACGGTGAAAGAATTAATCATGGAAGTGAAATTCGACGACTTGCTTCCTTACTTGAAAGAAATAATAGTCGGGCATCTTGACAATATCTATGCCTTTCGGGAAGCATATGATATTCTTCGGGATATGCAGCCTAATCCTAAGTTTGCCGGGAAGGTTTGGATAGTGCAAGAAGAGGATTGGGTAAGCGTGCAGCCTTTAGATGGGGATTCTTGGGAGAATGAATTGGCTAAAAAACTTGTTTTATCCAATAATGCAACTTTGAGTAAAGAGGAAATTGCCGCACATTGTATCTACGACATCACCTTTTATGGTTTTTCTCCGGCGGAAAGAATTGAAAATTTTTGGAAAAGCCATGGTCCCATACAAAGCAAAATGGAACGAAGGGAATCCATCATACAAGAACTTACTGTATCCGGAAGCAGTTTCACGTATAAGGACTTAGCCTATCTATTGCAAGTGGAATACGGTACACGATATGATTATCATTCCATTGCCAACGGACAAGGAAACCGATTAGCCTATATTGCTGACTCCATGACCAAATACCAACAACTTGACCTAAGTCAATACAATAATGCTGTGGTCTGCATACGTGTTTCTGTTCAATATCCATTAATCAACGAGGAATTGGAAGATTTTAAACGTAATGTCCGCTCGTGGCTGAATTATGAAGACATTCAATTTGGCATTATAACAGAAGATAGCGATTGTAAAGAAGCAACGGTTACATTGTTATTGAATAAACAAGCATAAAAATAAAACATAGCAAAGGGAAGATTGCCGTTCATTCGAGTAAACAGATGAAAGCAGGAACAAACCAAAACAAATTATTTTCTTCGCTATTTTATGTTTGATAGCATTTATTCTCCACCCCAACCGTCAGTAATCCGTCAGTATATAAAAGTAAAAAGGAGCCAAGCTAACCGCTTAACTCCTTCATTTCCACCAGTCGGGGTGACTGGATTCGAACCAGCGACCACACGCCCCCCAGACGCGTACTCTAACCGGGCTGAGCTACACCCCGAATTGCGGATGCAAAGGTACGGCTTTATTTTGAATCTGCAAATATATGGGCGTTTTTTTTCGGAGAAAGTGCAAATATTTGCTGGCAGGCTTCTCCTGAAGGGAAGCAGAGCCCTTACAGGCCCATGCATTCCCGATAGAAGTCGAGCGTTTCGAAGATGGTATCCTTGTCGGCCGTCTGGTTGAGGCAGATGTCGCCCACGTCTTTCAGCAGGGTGAAGTTGATGACACCGGCCGTGTTCTTCTTGTCGTGCAGCATCAGTTCGTAGAGCCGGTCGTAGTGCTGGCAAGTGAAGGTGAAGGCACCGTAGTTCTGGCGGACAAACTGGACGACCTGGCGCAGACGTTCCTTGGGGAAACCGGTCTTGAGATGCGACAGGTAGAGCTCGCACACCAGGCCCCACGCCACGGCATAACCATGGAGCACGGGACGGCTCTCGGCCAGGGCCAGGCTTTCGAAGGCATGGCCGATGGTGTGTCCCAGGTTGAGCGCCTTGCGGATGCCATGTTCCTTGGGGTCTTGCTCCACAATGTCTTCCTTGACCTGTACGGATTGGCCCACCAGCTTCTTCAGTTGGGTATAATCGGGCTGGTCGGTATCGAAGGCCAGCAGATCGTCCAGATGCTGGGGCGTGCTGATGAGGCCATGCTTCAGCATTTCGGCATAGCCGGAGAAGAAGTTGTGGGCGTCGAGGCTGCTCAGGAACTCCGTTTCGAGCAGGACGCTGGAGGCTGGGGCAAAGGCGCCGATTTCGTTCTTCAGCCCGTTGAAGTTGATGCCCGTCTTTCCGCCTACCGAAGCGTCGACCATGGCCAGCAGGGTAGTGGGGATATTGATATAGTTGATGCCGCGCTTGAAGGTGGCGGCAGCAAAACCGCCGAGGTCGGTCACCATGCCCCCACCCAGGTTGATGAGGAGCGAGTGGCGGGTGGCTCCCCGGCTGCTCAGGGCCTGCCATACGGAGGCCAGTGTTTCCAGATTCTTGTTTACGTCTTCGGCTCCGATGACGATTTCTTCCGCTCCTTCGAGTGCCGGCAGGTTTTGGATGCGGGGCAGGCACAGGCGGTGGGTATGCTCGTCGGTCAGGATGAACAGCTTGTCGTGGGGACAGCGGTCGACGGCTTGTGCCAGGCTGCTTTCCAGCTCCCGGCACAGGATAACTTCTTGTTTGCTCATGTTGTATCTGCTTTTTTCTGTGGACAAAGATAGGACTTATCTTCGAAAGGCGTATCTTTGCGCGTGTATTGTTGAACAAAAAAACGAATAAAGTTATGAAAGCACTGCTGCCTGTGTATTGTCGTCCGTTGGGCTATTTCATCATTGCCCTGGCTCTGTTTCTTCCCTTCCTGATGTTGATGATGGGGCGGGTGACCGATGCCAACCTGTTGTTTTACAAGGAGTGTTCCAAGCTGCTCATGATGCTGGGGGCGCTGATGATTATCTTCGCGCTGAGCCGGCACGAGTCGGCCGAGACGGAGAAGGTTCGCAACCGTGCCGTGCGCAATGCCATGTTCCTGACCGTGCTGTATATCTTCGGCACCATGCTCTACCGGGTGGCCAAAGGAGACATTGCGACCGTAGAGAGTTCGTCTTTTCTGATATTCCTGATCATGAATGTGCTTTGCCTGGAATTTGGTCTTAAAAAATCTTCCGTTGATCGATTGTTTAAGCGGAATAGTCGATAAAATGTTAAAATGTGCCTGTGCCCGATTAAACCTTTCTCTGTGCCTGCCGTCAAACGGAAAGCATGTTATATTGACGTTTTACATAGAAAGAATAGACACAGATGAGAAAGATTTTTGTACTGACAATGTTGCTTTGGGCGGCAACCCTGTCGGTGTTTGCACAGACTAAGAACATTACGGTTTCGGGCCGTCTGGTGGAAGACGATACCAAGGCACCTGCCGCACAGGCCACCATCCAGTTGTTGTCGTTGCCCGACAGCGCTTACGTGACCGGTGCCGCAAGTTCGGAAAACGGAGCTTTTACGCTTCCCAAGGTGAGAGGCGGGAAGTACGTGATGAAGGTATCTTATATAGGATACAAAACCAAGTACGTGCCGTTGCAGCTGACCGCTTCGGCTCCCAACAAACGTCTGGGGACTCTGACGTTGGAATCTGATGCCATCATGCTGGCCGAGGCTGTCATCGTGGCCGAGGCGCCCCAGGTACAGGTGGTGGAAGATACGGTCGCCTTCAATTCGTCGGCCTACCGTACGCCGGAAGGTGCCATGCTCGAGGAGCTGGTGAAGAAGTTGCCGGGAGCCGAGGTCGATGACGACGGCAATGTGAAAATCAACGGTAAGGATATCTCTAAAATCATGGTGGACGGTAAGGAGTTCTTCGGCGGAGACGTGAAGACCGGCTTGAAGAACCTGCCGGTGGACATGATTGAGAAGCTGAAGACATACGACAAGAAGTCGGACCTGGCCCGTATCACCGGTATCGATGACGGCGAGGAAGAAACGGTACTCGACCTGACCGTCAAAAAGGGTATGAATAAGGGCGTCTTTGGCAATATCGACCTGGCCGGAGGAACGAAGGACCGCTACATGGGGCGCGCGATGGTGAACTACTTCTATGACAAGACGCAGGTATCGCTCATCGCCGGTGCCAACAACGTGAACGACCAGGGTTTCTCGGGCGGTGGCGGCGGTCCTCGCTGGAGACGCAACAACGGTCTGACAGCTACCAAGGAACTGGGACTGAACTTTGCTACCGAGAAAGAAAAAATAGAGTTGGGCGGCAGTGTGCGCTATAACTATCGGGGCAATGATTCCTATAGCGACGGATATACGGAAAACTTCCTGACCGGAGGCGCCTCGTCGTCGTTCAACAACTCGCGGACCAAGACACTCAGTGGCAGCAAAGATTTCCGTGCCGACTTCCGCATGGAGTGGAAGCCCGACACGTTGACCAATATTATCTTCCGCCCGAATTTCAGTTGGGGAAAGACTTATAGCACGTCGGATGCCAAGTCGGGAACATTCAATAGTGACCCCTATGCCGTGGTGTCCAATCCCAATGACTATCTGGATATTACTTCGTTGGCCAAGATGGACCTGTCGGGTGAAGAGTTCAGTGACAACGGGGTGGACGACCCGTTGAAGGACATCCGTGTCAATACGTCGAACAATCTGTCGAGTAGCGACGGCAACTCCCTGTCGGCCGACGCTACCTTGCAGGTCAACCGCAAATTGAATTCCATGGGCCGCAACATCACCTTCCGCGGTACGGTGGGGTACGACGATTCGGAAAGTACACAATATACGGCTTCCAATACCCGATACTTCCAGCAGAATGAAGACGGAACGGTGACTCCCGAGGACATCATCCGCCGTTACATGACAACTCCGACCAACGGATATAATTACAGCCTGGAACTGACCTACAGCGAACCACTCTGGAAAGCTACTTTCCTGCAGTTCCGCTACCGTTTCAATTACAGCTACAGTAAGAGTGACAAGAAGGCCTATGACTTGGGTGAGAACTGGAACTTCGGCGAGATGCTGCCCGAAGACTACGAAGACGGTTATGACCAGAGTCTGAGCAAGTTTGCAGAATACAGAACTTATACGCATCGTTTTAGTCCCAGTCTGCGTTTCATCCGTCAGAAGTATCAGTTGAGTATTGGCGCAGATTTGGAACCGCAGAAGACATCCTTGGGTTACAAAAAAGGAGAAATGGATACGCTGGCCGTGCGTAACGTCTTCAATGTGGCACCGAACGTGGACTTCCGATATCGTTTCTCCAAGGTGAGCCAGTTACGCGTCACGTACCGTGGACGTAGTTCTCAGCCCGGTATGGAAAACTTGCTGGATGTGACCGATGACTCCAATCCGCTGAACGTTACCATGGGTAACCCCTACCTGAAGCCTTCGTTCAACCACAGCCTGCGTGTGTTCTACAATACCTATAATGTGGACCGTCAGCAGGGCATCTTCTCGCACGTCAACCTGCAGATGACGCAAAACAGCATCAGTAACTCGCGTACGTACAATCCGTCAACCGGTGGATGGGTAACGAAGCCGGAGAATATCAATGGCAACTGGAGCGCGTTCGGTATGTTCGGCATCAATTCGGCGTTGAAGAACAAGAAGTTCAATATCGGTTCGTTCAGCAATCTGTCCTATAATAATAATGTGGGATTCCTGACCACCGGTACCGGTGTGGATGCTGTCCAGCAGAAGAATACGACCACCAACCTGACTCTGAACGAACGCTTGAACGGAACTTATCGGAACGACTGGTTTGAATTCGGACTGAACGGTACGTTCTCCTATTCGATTGAAAAGGACAAGCTGACACCATCGAACAACCAGCAGCCCTATACCTTCTCCTACGGAGCCAGTACGACCGTGAATATGCCCTGGGGCATGAGCTTGTCCACCAACCTGGGCAATCAGAGCCGCCGCGGCTATTCGGATACCAGCATGAACCGTAACGAGCTGATCTGGAACGCCCAGTTGTCGCAGACGTTCCTGAAGGGGAATGCCACTCTCAGCTTCGAGATGTACGACATCCTGCAGCAGCAGAGCAACATCACCCGTTCGTTGACCGCCAGTGGTCGTTCCGTATACCAGTACAACGGTGTGAACAGCTATTGCATGCTTCACTTCATCTATCGTCTGAATATCTTCGGAGGCAAGGCTGGAGGTGACAGGCGAATGGGACCGGGATTCGGTCCCGGCGGACACCGGCCGATGGGCGGACCGGGCAGACGTTTCTAATGCCTTTCCTGTTGTTTATTTCCAATGTTTTTCATACATTTGTTTTCCATATAAGAACAATATGGAAAACAAATGTTTGATTGGAACTCTATATTAAGCCTGGTTGCTACAACAGCTTTCAATCTGGTATATTTCGGTCTGGTTTTGGGCACTATTCTGGTGATTGTGCTGGAGAACCGTAATCCGGTCAAGACGTTGGCTTGGATATTGGTCTTATTGTTCCTCCCTGTTGTCGGACTGGTGTTCTATTTCTTTTTTGGCCGCAGCCAGCGGCATGAGCGGCTCATCAGCAAGAAGGGCTATAACAGCTTGCAGAAGAAACCGATGCTGGAATACATGTCCCAGACGTCCAGTACGCTTCCCTTGGCCTATGGACGTCTCATCTCCCTCTTTCGCAATACCAATCAGTCGTTGCCTTTTGACGGGAACCGGGTAGAAGTCTACACTTCCGGCCGCACCATGTTGCAGTCCCTCTTGCGGGAGTTGCAGCAGGCAACCCGACACATTCATCTGGAGTTTTATATTTTTGAAGACGATGCCGTCGGGCGTATGGTGCGGGATGTACTGATAGACAAGGCGCGTGAGGGGGTAGAGGTACGGGTGCTCTATGATGACGTCGGATGCTGGCACGTGCCCAATCGTTTCTTTGAAGAGATGCGCGAGGCCGGCATTGAGGTAAGAGGCTTCCTGAAAGTGCGTTTCCCGTTGTTTACCAGTAAGGTGAATTACCGTAACCATCGGAAGGTGGTGGTAATAGACGGTCGGGTAGGCTTCATCGGAGGTATGAATTTGGCAGAACGTTATGTGAACGGTTTTTCGTGGGGCATCTGGCGGGATACCCATCTGCTTCTTGAGGGCAAGGCTGTGCATGGCCTGCAGACGACTTTTCTGCTGGACTGGTACTTCGTGGATCGTACACTGATTACGTCGGCACGCTATTTCCCGAAGCTGGGATCTTGCGGTTCTTCATTGATACAGGTTGTGACGAGCGAACCGGTAGGTCCGTGGAAGGAGATTATGCAAGGACTTGTGATGGCCATTTTGGGTGCCAAGAAGTATTTCTATATCCAGACCCCCTATTTCCTGCCTACCGACTCGATGCTTGTCGCTTTGCAGACTGCTGCTTTGGCAGGAGTGGATGTCCGCCTCATGTTACCCTTGAAGGCCGATTCGCGGATTACCCATCTGGCTTCCTGCTCCTATCTGGCTACGGTGCTGGCAGCCGGAGTGAAGGTTTATCTGTATCGGAAGGGTTTTCTCCATTCCAAACTGATGGTCTCGGACGACGAGTTGTCGACAGTTGGCTCTACGAACATGGATTTCCGCAGCTTTGAACACAATTTTGAGGTGAATGCCTTTATCTACAGTGAGGAAACCGCTTTGCAGATGAGGGAAATCTTTCTGCAGGATCAGCGCAACTGCCTTCAACTGCATCTGAAGACGTGGTCCAAGCGGCCATGGCATCGGAAGGCGCTGGAGAGCCTTGTCCGTTTGCTGGCTCCTTTGTTGTAGTGTGTACTCCGTAGGGCTTTAACGGAAGAAGGAAAAGTTGACGCTGCCGTATACTCTGCGTTCGATGAAGTGGGGATGCGTTTCGAAATTGTTTTTCTTTCCGTGCTCCAGAACGAACAGACCGTCTTCCTTCAACAAGTTATGTTCGAAAATCAAGTCGGGAATGGTTTCCAGCCCCTTGAGTTCATAGGGCGGGTCGGCAAAAATGAAGTCAAATTGTCCGCGTCCTCCTGCGATGTACCTGAATACGTCTCCACGGATAGGAATGCACTTGTCTGTCTTGACTTCGTTCATGATCTTGCAGATGAAGGCATAATGGTCGCGGTCCTTTTCGATGCTGACCACCTGGTCGCACCCCCGTGACACCAGTTCGATGCTGATGCTGCCGGTGCCGGCAAAGAGGTCGAGGGCCTGGACATGGTCCTCAAAATCGATGTAGTTGGAAAGTACGTTGAAGAGATTCTCCTTGGCAAAGTCGGTCGTCGGACGGGCTTTGAAGGTATGGGGTACGTCGAACCGACGTCTTTTATAGATACCGCTGATTACTCGCATAGGGTGATGGCTTGAAGGTCAAGATGGTGGGCCGGCGTTGTGATGAATACTTGCCGGATATATTTTCGCAGTTCGGGCAGCAACCGGTTCTTGTCATCCAGTTGTCCCGTCAGGTGCAGTTCGTCCCTTTCCTGATCGAATCCCAACTGTTTCCAGATGTACAGCATGTAGTAGATGCTGTCTGAAGCAGCCTGGCAGGGAAAGGAATTGGCCAATAGCAGACGCCCCCGCTCGAAGGCGTAGACGTCAGCTGCTCTTTTCCGTAGGTTTACGTACATTTTCCGGTTGTTTCCCAGCCGGCTTTTGGCAGAGAAGTATTCGATGAACGGACTGGCCTGCGCATAGAAATGGGCTTCGGGATATTGCTCGTGCAGATAGTTGAAGGCGCTTTTGTCCATGCCGAACAGCACCACGATGTTGTCTTTGTGCAGGATGTTGTAGAGGACGGTTTCATTCTCCTGTTGGGAGAAATTATGGTAGAAAATGGTATCGGCCTGTTCGTCCTCGAAGTATTCCAACGGAATGAAGGTGAAACGTTTGTCGGCCATCAGCAGATTGACACGACGGTAGGGCAGACTCAGCCATTCCACTTTCCTGAATGCCTGTTTCAGGTTGGCCGTCAGCGAAAGGGACTCGTCAACCTCATAGTCCGTCAGCATGGAGCTGCTGTCCTCCAGAGGGTTGAGTACAGAAAAAGAAAATCCATCCGTACTAAGACGGATGGATAATGTATATTGCTTTGATTTAGTAAAATCAATCGTTTCTGTCATATACGCTTAGGAAGGATTATTCCCAGTTACCTGCGTTGTTGTTAGCTGTTTCCAAGCTACCAATCATCAAGCCGGCATATTTGCCCAGCTTGGTCTGGAGGTCAATCTTGTTGGCGATTTCCTGTTTGTCCAGACCGTTCAGGTAAACAGTATACGGAGTCTTCACTTCGAGCAGGCAGAAAGGAGCACCCGATTTGGCTGTATCGTTCTTGATGGCCATTTCAAACTGTGCGCCGTTGCCGAACGGTACGTATCTCATCGAATCGGCATTGAAGCCTTTCGGGAAGATTGTATCGATGACAGCTACCCACATGGTGTCACGAGTAAAGTTTTCCAGCCCCAGCTTCTTTACTTCAGCATAGTTGCCGGTCTTCTTGGCCTTGTTGATGATGCTGATGGCTTTCTTTTCAGTCAGACCATCTTCCAGCTGCTTGTCAGTCAGCTCACCTTTCTTGTAGATGAAAGGAAGTTTGGCTGTCTTCACGAAGCTGATCAAGGTGTCGAAGCTCGGAGTGTACTGCTGGTTGTGCAGGTTGCGATACTCGGTCTGAGCCTTGCGGATGTCTATCAGACGCGCAATGACAGCTTTCTCTCTGTTCTTTTCAGCTTTCTCGAAATTAATCGGGCCCATGATACTGGCATAGCAGATGTAAACCAGTACTAAAGCGCACAGGGCCAAAACGATATTAAATACTGTTTTCATGATAAATATGTTTTTAGTTTATTATATTCGTAAGTAATGTTATATTCGCACCGCAAAAATAAAAGAAATAAATTTAAAAACATCAGTTCCTCTTACTTTTTTCTTAGGCGAAAATGATAAATAACTATTTAGAAAGGCAAATTAAGGAAAATTTTCCTTATCAGCCAACTCCTGAGCAGGAAAATGCGATAAAATTGTTGTCTCAGTTTCTCTGTTCGCCGAAGGCGGATGTTGCATTCCTGCTGCGGGGCTATGCAGGCACGGGAAAAACCTCACTGGTGGGAGCTTTGGTACGGACGCTCGACTTCCTGAAACAGAAGGTCGTGTTGCTGGCTCCGACTGGGAGGGCGGCAAAGGTCTTTTCGGCGTATGCGGGGCATCCGGCCTTTACCATTCATAAGAAGATATACCGGGAACGGGCCTATTCGGGAGAAGGGGGAAACTTTACGTTGAACGACAATCTGACGACCCATACCTTATATATTGTGGACGAAGCCTCGATGATATCCAACGAAGGGCTGTCGGGTGCCATGTTCGGTACGGGGCGGTTGCTGGACGACCTGGTGCAGTTTGTCTATTCAGGTCAGGGATGCCGCCTGTTGCTGATGGGAGATACGGCCCAGCTGCCTCCCGTCGGCGAGGAACTGAGTCCGGCGCTGTACGCCGATGCCTTGAGGGGCTACGGGCTGGAGGTCGTGGAGACAGACCTGACCCAGGTGGTCCGGCAGGAACAGCAATCGGGTATCTTGTGGAATGCGACGGCCTTGCGCCGACTCATTGCGGAGGAGGAGTGGGGCGTATTGCCTAAAATCAGGATATCGGGTTTCCCCGACGTCAAACTGTTGCCGGGCAATGAACTGATCGATGCCCTGTCGGCCTGTTACGATCGTGACGGTACGGACGAAACCATTGTCGTGTGTCGTTCCAACAAGCGGGCCAACATCTATAACAACGGTATCCGTGCCCAGATATTGTGGCGGGAAGAGGAACTGGAAAGCGGGGATCTGCTGATGGTGGCCAAGAACAATTACTATTGGACGGAAAAGGAAAAGAACCTGGACTTCATCGCCAATGGCGAGACGGCTGTAGTGCGCCGGGTGCGTCGTACCGCCGAGATGTATGGCTTCCGTTTTGCCGATGTCCTGTTGTCTTTCCCCAACTGGCAGGACGCCGAACTGGAAGTGCGTTTGTTGCTCGATACACTTCATAGTGATGCGCCCGCCTTGTCGCGCGAGGAGAGCGAACGGTTGTTCCAGACCGTGCTGGAAGACTATGTCGACATTCCCTTGAAGCGCGACCGCATGAAGAAGATGAAGGCCGATCCCTATTACAATGCCCTGCAGGTGAAGTATGCGTATGCCGTCACCTGCCACAAGGCGCAGGGCGGGCAGTGGAAGAACGTTTTCCTGGACCAAGGATACATGTCGGAGGAATATCTGACGCCCGATTATTTCCGGTGGTTGTATACCGCCTTTACGCGCGCCACCGATACCCTCTACTTGGTGAACTATCCGGCGGAACAGACTGAATAGGCGTTGGATTTATTCTTTCGGGAAAGCTTTCCTGTACAGGTGGTGTTTCAGGCCGGTTTGCACCAGGCCGCGGGCCGACAGATAGACCAGAAAGGCCAGCCACAAGGCATGGTTGTTCCAGAGTGGATAGAGGCCATAATAAAGTATGAAGAACAGGGCAGCCGCCACTCCCATGGCCTGCAGCATGCCGCGTGTGTAGGTGGCACCGATGTAGACGCCGTCCCAGATAAAGGCAGCCAGGCCGGCTGTGGGGATGAGGAGTGCCCAGCCGAAAAAGTGGGCGGCGGCTTCGGTCACCGACGGGTCGTCGGTCAGCAGGTTCAGAAAACCCTGCCCGCCGAGGGCATAGGTGGCTGTGAACAGCAGGGCCATGACCGCTCCCCAGCCGAACAGACGCCGGACGGTCGTGGAGAACGAGGCTCGGTCGCCGGCACCGATGTACTTACCGCTCAAGGCCTCGCCGGCGTAGGCAAATCCGTCCATGATGTAGGAATAGAGAGTGAACAGCTGCATCAGCAGGGTGTTGACGGCCAGGATGATTTCCCCTTGGCCGGCTCCGGCCGATGTGAAGAAGAGGGTGACGGCCACCAGGCAGAGGGTACGCAGGAAGATGTCGCGGTTCACTTCGAAGAAACGTTTCATAACCGACCGTCGGAACAGCCCTTCCCTGCGGAAGGAGGCCCACAGGTAGCCATAGTGGCGCATCCACAGCACGATACCCATCAGCAGACCGGCATATTGGGCGATGAGGGTGCCCAGTGCCACGCCCTCTACCTTCATGCCGCACAAATAGACCAGGCAGAGGCTGGCCGCAATATTCACCACGTTCTGCGTAATGGCTATCAGCATCGGGATGCGTGAGTTCTGCATGCCGATGTACCAGCCTGTCAGTCCGTAGAGGCCCAGCATGGCCGGAGCTCCCCAGATGCAGATGTGGAAGTAGGTTGTAGCCAGGCGGCCGACGGCTTCGGTAGGTCGGATGATCAGGAAGGCCGCCTCGCGGATGGGCACCTGCAGAGCGATGAGTACCAGGGCAATACCCGTTCCGATGGTCGCGGCTCGTACCAGCATCTGAACAATCTCGGTTAAACTCTGTTTTCCGTACAGCTGGGCGGTCATTCCGCTGGTACCCATGCGCAGGAACCCGAAAATCCAGTAGATGATATTGAACAGCATGCCTCCCACGGCAATGGCGCCGATGTAGGCGGCGTCGCCCAGATGGCCTACGATGGCCACGTCGACCAGTCCCAGCAGCGGCACCGTGATGTTCGACACGATGGCCGGCAGGGCGATGCCCAGTATTTCTCTGTCGGTCTTTTTCATATTTTTTGCTTGGTGGGCGCAAAGGTAAGCAGAATCGACGGAAATCGACGGCAATATTTAGCATTATTTCTCAAGGATTTGCTTGACGGTCTGATGGAAACTCGCTAATTTTGTGGAGCCTTGTCGCGAGGACGGGCCAAGACTATAACTGAACTGACTATTTGGATGCCTTTATGAAGACCTTGACTTTATTTTTACTGTATTGCTGCCTGCTTCCGCTGGCGGCAGGAGCCCAGACGGCCGAAGCGTTGTTGCAGAAGGTGCCGGAGGCCATCGCTTCCGGACAGATGGGATATGCTGAAAGCCTGTTCCGTCAGGCTTGTCATGCGAATACCTCTCAGGCGGAGATGTTTTACTGGACCAGCGTGGACAAGTCCTCGGAACTGGCGGTCCGTTTTGCCGCTTCGCTGGCCGAATGCTTCAAGGATGCCGCCAACTATGACAAAGCCTATCTGTTTTATAAGGAACAGCTTGCACACAAGCCGGACGACGTGACGTTGCTCGTGGCCTGTGGAGATGTGGAGGTACGTCGGGGCAAGCTGGCCGATGCTTTGGAAACTTATGAAAAGGTCATCGGACTGGATCCTGACAATCTGCAGGCCTGCATCTTCTTGGGGAACTATTATTATCTGAAGGCCGAGAATGCCCGTAAGAAACTGGATGCCGACTATCGCCGCATTCCGTCGCCCACACGCATGCAGTATGCCCGCTACCGGAACGGTTTGTCCGAGGTATTCGATTCTGGGTATGCCAAGGCGCGCACCTATCTGAAACATGTCATGAAGCTTTTCCCGTCGACCGGTGCCGACTCTACGCTCGAGCGGATCGATTCGCTCGAGCAGGAAATCAAGCCTTAAAAGTTTCCGGATTTATACCTTCTGTCAGAGGCTGAGCACCACGCGGTCGCCCAGGCGCTTGGCCATGAGGCTCTGTACCTCGCGCAGCTCGCTGTAACGCTTCATCAGGGCGTTGCACTGTGCTTCGTCGTGGGCTACGGCAGGGTCCTGCAGGGCACGCATCATGTGCTTCAGCTCTTCGCCGACGATGGCATACTTGAAGTTGGTGGTCAGCAGGGGCACCAGCTCGTAGAGCCGTTCTTCGTCGGTCACGATCTTTTGGCTCTTGTAGTGATATTTGCTCAGCTGGTAGCGGTCGCTGATGAGCTCCGTGCTCAGGCGGCTGATGACGGGATCGGGGTGGGCCACGAAGTAGTGCTCGGCCCGGAAGCCTTCGTCGTGCAGGTGCTCGGCGGCTTCGGCCAGCATGCGGCGGTGCAGCGGGTTGTGGAAGGCCAGGTCGTCCTGCTGGAGGTCGGCCACCACGAACTCAATGACCGTGACGGGGATTTCCTTGCCCTCCTCGTCGGGCACGTTGCACATGACGCGCTCGCCGTAGCGTACCACCATCTGGAGGATGAGCCGTTCGTAGCGGTAGAATTCCTGCCCCTCCTTGCCTTCCTGCGGGATGAAGGAGATGTAGTTGTCCACCGTTTCGGCAGAAGGAGGTGTCTGGGCAGCCGCTTCGGGAGGCAGGTCGTCGGCCTGTGGGGCGGGGATGCCGTCGGGGGCGGCGGTTTCGGAAGCGGTGGCCGGGGCGTCGGCCGTCGTCCGGCGGCGCTCGCGTTCGCGCTGTTCGGCCTTGCGTTCGGCTTCTTTCTCACGGCGTTTGGCCACTTCAGACACGAGCAGGCGGTCTTCCACGTGTAGCAGTTGGGCACATTCCTTGATGTAGACGTCGCGCACGATGGCTTCGGGGATGACCGAGATGCTTTGCACGATGTTGCTGATGAGCTCGGCCCGGCGGATGGGGTCCTGGCCGGCATCCTCCATCAGCAGGTTGGTCTTGAAGCGGATGAAGTCCGTCTCGTGCTCCTTGATGAAGTCCTGGAACTCGGTAGAGTTGTGCTTGCGGGCATAGGAGTCGGGGTCGTCGCCGTCGGGCAGGAGGCATACCTTGATGTTCATTCCCTCTTCGAGCAGCATGTCGATGCCGCGCAGAGAGGCCTTGATGCCCGCCGCATCGCCGTCGTAGAGCACCGTCAGGTTGTTGGTGAAGCGGTGTATCATCTTGATCTGCTGCGTGGTGAGTGCCGTGCCCGATGAGGCCACCACGTTCTCCACTCCGCTCTGGTGCATGGAGATGACGTCCGTGTAGCCTTCCACCAGGTAGCAGCGGTCCTGCTTGACGATGGCCTGCTTGGCCTGGTACATGCCGTAGAGTTCGTTGCTCTTGTGGTAGATTTCCGATTCGGGCGAGTTGACGTACTTCACCTTCACACCCTTGGTAGCGGCGGCCAGTACGCGTCCGCCGAAGGCTACCACCTTGCCGCTAAGCGTGTGGACGGGAAAGATGACGCGTCCCCAGAAACGGTCGCGCAGGCGGTGGTCGTCCGTCTCGTAGCAGAGGCCGGTCTTCACCAGGTATTCCTTCTTGTAACCCTTGCTGAGTGCCTCGCGGGCCATGGCGTCGTGGCTCTCGGTGCAGTAGCCCAGCTGGAACTTCTCGATGATGTCGTCGCGGAAGCCGCGGCTCCGGAAGTAGGCCATGCCGATGTTGCGCCCTTCCTCGGTCTGCCGCAGGGTACGGCGGAAGTAGTCGTTGGCCCACTGGTTGACCACGAACAGGCTCTCGCGCTCGCTCTGTGCGGCCTTTTCCTCGCCCGTCAGTTCGCGTTCCTTGATTTCGATGCCGTATTTCTTGGCCAGGAAGCGCAGGGCCTCGGGATAGGTGAGCTGTTCGTGCTCCATGATGAAATGGACGGCGTTGCCCCCTTTGCCGCAGGCGAAGCATTTGCAGAGCCCTTTGGCAGGCGAGACGTAGAACGAGGGCGTCTTGTCGTCGTGGAAGGGGCAGAGGCCCACGTAGTTGACGCCGCGCTTGCGCAGGGTCACGAAGTCTGACACGACGTCGTAAATCTGCGCCGCGTCCATAATCCGGTCTATGGTGGCTTGGTCTATCATTGCGGAGGGCAAAGTTACGGGTTATTTTCGGATAATGTGTCACTGGGGGAGCATAAAGTGGTACTTTACGTCCGTTGCCCAGCCTTGTGCATCCCTATTTGATGTTCTCGCGAATCTTGGCGAGATACTGCTTCATGCCGTCGGCGTCCTTCTTCTCGATGATTTCGAGCAGGTTTTTCAGCTCCGTGCGGATGTTGGCCACCTGGGCGGGCGTGCGGGGGTTGAAGAGGATTTCCTGCAGCAGGTAGTCGTCTTCGTTCAGCAGGCCGCGGGCAATGGCCATGTGCTTCTTGAAGGTGGTGCCCGGCGCATCCTGGTGTTTCATCACCGCGGCGAAGACAAAGGTCGACACGAAGGGGATGGACAGCGAGTAGGCTACCGTCTCGTCGTGTTCGTCGAAGGTATATTCGAAGATGTTCAGCTTCAGCGTCTGGTAGAGGTCTTTGAAGAAGATGCGGCCCAGGTGGTCGCCTTCGGTGATGATGATGGCATTTTCCTCGCTCAGGTTGTTGAGGCTGGCGAATGTCGGTCCGAACATGGGGTGCGTGGACACGTAGCGGAAGCCGCTTTCCTTGTAGAAGGCCTTCAGTCCAGTCTTCACCGAAGCGATGTCGCTCAGGATGCAGTCCTTGGGCAGCACGGGCAGCACCTGGCGGAAAGCGTCGAGGGTGTACTTCACCGTGGCGGCGTTGATTACCAGTTCGGGTTCAAAATCTTTTATCTCGTCCAGCGTGGTGAAGCGGTAGGTGTTGTAGACGAAGCGCAGCTGGTGCGGGTTGACGTCGTACACGGCCGTCTCGTGCTGGAAACTCAGTACATCGTTGAAGAAGGAGCCCATCTTTCCGGCTCCGAGGATCAATATTCTCATGATAAAATGAAGAATTAAGAATGAAGAATTAAGAATGAGGAATGAAGAAGGGGTGACTGGGACAGGTAAGACTGTCGCAATGCGCAGCCCGAATTCTTCATTCTTCGTTTTTCGTTCTTCATTTATTAATGATTTCCATCTGCTGCCTTACACTTTCTTCGTGTATGGCTTCGAACACTTTCTTGATGAAGTCGGCATCCATGCCGCAGAGGGCACCCTGCGAACCGCGCTTCTCCAGAATCTCGTTGTAACGGCCTGTCTGAAGGATGGTCATGTCGTGTTCCTTCTTGTAGGTACCTATTTCGCGGGCCACGCGCATGCGCTTGCCCAGAATCTGGATGAGCTCGTCGTCGCATTCGTCAATCTGCTTGCGCAGTTCGTTCAGGTTCTCCGTGCTCTGGTTGGTTTCGCGGATGACGAGCAGGTTCAGGATGTAGTCCAGAATGTCCGGCGTCACCTGCTGGGCCGCGTCGCTCCAGGCCTTGTCGGGGTTGCAGTGGCTCTCCACGATGAGGCCGTCGAAGCCCAGATCCATGGCCTGCTGGCACAGCGGGGCCACAAGCTCGCGCTTGCCGCCGATGTGGCTGGGGTCGCAGAGGATGGGCAGGTTGGGGATGCGGCGGCGCAGCTCGATGGGGATGTGCCACTGGGGCAGGTTGCGGTATATCTTCTTGTCGTACGACGAGAAGCCGCGGTGGATGGCGGCCAGCCGTTTCAGTCCGGCCTGGTTGATGCGCTCCAGCGCACCGATCCACAATTCCAGGTCCGGGTTCACGGGGTTCTTCACCAAAACGGGGATGTCCACGCCCTTCAGTGCGTCGGCTATCTCCTGCATGGCGAAGGGGTTGGCCGTGGTGCGGGCGCCGATCCACAGGATGTCGATGCCGGCCTTCAGGGCCTCGAACACGTGCTTGGCAGTGGCCACTTCGGTAGCCACGTACATGCCCGTTTCCTGTTTCACTTCCTTGAGCCAGGGCAGGCCTTCTACGCCTACGCCCTCGAAGCCTCCGGGTTTGGTGCGGGGTTTCCAGATACCGGCACGGAATATCTTGATGCCGCGGCCTGCCAGCTGGCGGGCGGTTTCCATCACTTGTTCTTCAGTTTCGGCGCTGCAGGGGCCTGCAATCACCAGGGGGCGTTTGTCGTCCACGCCCGGGAGTGTGATTTTCTCTAATTCGAGTTCCATAACGATTGAATTTAGAATGATGAATGAAGAATGAAGAATTGGCCTGCGGCGTCCCCTTCGTTCTTTCGGGGTCATCATTGTATGTTCTTATGTCTGTTAATTGTTTCTGTGGTTCACGAATGAAGCAGTCGGAAATTCTTCGTTCCTCATTCTTCATTCTTCATTTTCCTAATTCTCTCCAGCGCCTCCTCCAGCTTCGCGTCCTTGCAGCAGAGCGAGATGCGAATGTAGCGTGCGCCGTTCGAGCCGAAGATGAAGCCCGGGGTGATGAAGACGCGGGCTTCGTGGAGCACGCGTTCGGTCAGCTCCTCCACGTCCTTGCACGAGTCGGGGATGCGTCCCCAGAGGAACATGCCCACCTGTCGTTCGTCGTAGGTGCAGCCCAGCGTGTGCATGATTTCTCCGGCCAGGCGGCGGCGGTTGCGGTAGTTGCGGTTGTTGCCTTCGTACCAGTCGGCGTCGGCCTCCAGAGCAGTGGCGGCGGCCAGCTGCATGGCGCGGAACATGCCGCTGTCGATGTTACTCTTCACCTTCAGCACCCATTGCACGAACTGCGGGTTCGAGGCCAGCATGCCGATGCGCCAGCCCGGCATGTTGTGGCTCTTGCTCATGGAGTTGAACTCGATGCAGCATTCCTTGGCACCCGGCACGGCCAGGATGCTCAGCGGGTGGTCGTTCAGGATGAAGCTGTAGGGGTTGTCGTTCACGATGATGATGCCTTTCCTGCGGGCAAAGTCCACCAGCTGTTCATAGAGCTCGGGCGTGGCGGGTGCGCCGGTCGGCATGTTGGGATAGTTGGTCCACATCAGCTTGACGCGGCTCGTGTCCAGCGCCTCCAGCTGTTCCCAGTCGGGCATCCAGCCGTCTTCCTCCTTCAGATTGTAGTTCACCACCTCGGCCCCCAGTATCTTGCTCAGCGAGGTATAGGTGGGGTAGCCCGGATTGGGCACCAGTACCTGCTCGCCGGGGTTGACGAAGGCCAGCGTGACGTGCAGGATGCCTTCCTTCGAGCCGATGAGCGGCTGTATCTCGGTCTGCGGGTCGAGGTCTACGCCGTACCACCGCTTGTACCAGTCGGCAAAGGCCTTGCGCAGTTCGGGGATGCCCACGTAGGGCATGTAGCCGTGTCCGTCGGGGTTCTGTGCAGCCTGGCATAAGGTCTCGATGGTCTTGGCCGAGGGCGGCATGTCGGGGCTTCCGATGCCCAGGCTGATGACGTCCATCCCCTGCGCGTTCATTTGTGCCACTTCCTTCAGCTTGCGCGAGAAGTAGTATTCGCTGACCGAAGCCAGGCGGTCGGCCGGCCGGTAACTCGTAGCCTGTAGCTCGTCACTCGTAGCTCGTAGCTTGTCACTTGTAGCTTTATCACAGTGTTGATTTTCCATCTTCGTATTCTCCTAATATCTTTAATTCTTTGGTCAATGGACTGATGGCGGCGAGGGCCTGCTTGTACCTCAGCATCTGGTCGAACATCACGTCTACGTAGAACTGGTATTCCCATTCCCGCCCGATGATGGGCAGCGACTGGATTTTGGTCAGGTTGATGCGGTAGAACGAGAGGATGGACAGCACCTGCGAGAGGCTTCCCTCGGTATGGGGCAGGGTGAACACCAGGCTGGCCTTGTTGGGCTCGCGGTTGCGGTGGCGGTTCAGTTCGTCCACCTGCCAGGGGTCGGCCACTACCAGGAAGCGGGTGAAGTTGTGCTTGTTCGTCTCGATGCCCTCTTGCAGCACCTTCATGCCGTAGAGCTCGGCAGCCGCCTTCGAGCAGATGGCGGCATGTCCTTTTAGATGCTCCTTTTTGATGATTTCGGCACTGAGGGCGGTGTCCTCACCTTCCACGACCTTGATGTTGGGATGCTGGCTCAGGAACTCGCGGCATTGCATCAGGGCGATGGGGTGCGAGTTGACTTCGGTGATGTCGTCCCAGTCTTCTTCGGGCAGGCAGACGAAGCTGTGCGAGATGCGCAGCTTGTGTTCGCCGACAATCTGTGTGCCGCTCTGGCGCAGCAGTTCGTTGTTGTAGAGCAGGCTGCCCGCAATGGTATTCTCGATGGCCAGCATGCCGATGACCTGGCTGTCCTGGTGGATGGACTTGAATACATCCTCAAACGTAGCGCAGCAGATCAGTTCGATGTCTTCGCCTTCGAAGTATCGGTGGGCTGCAATGTCGTGGAAGGAACCCAAGGTTCCCTGAATGGCTATTCTTTTCATATCGTTGTATTAACAAAAATCCCGCTTCCAGTCATGGGAGCGGGATCCATATCTTTATTTTTAAGTTCTTTCTTCAGTTCTTAAGCGTCACTGTCACTTGACACATACAAACTCCCGCTCTACTTTGTTGCTAAAGTAAAAGTAAAAGAAGAAGTAATATGCGTAAGCAAACAGGTTCATATCTTGTCTTTCTTGTTAATTCGTCGGCAAATGTAATGCTTTTCTTTGAAATGCAAACAATATTCCATGTTTTTTTTGAAAAAGGTATCAATTTTACTTTTCCTGTTCGCCGATGTCCTCGGTGTCGGCCGGATAGACCACTCCCCATTGCTGGCGGAGCCGGTCGAGCAGGTGCATGATTTCCAGTGTCTCGGCGTGGGGCATGGCAGCCGTCTCCAGTTGTCCCCGGCGCAGGGCGTCGATGGAGGCCTGCACCTCGTATTCGTAGCCGCTGATCTGTGACGGGCAGTCGTAAATCTTCACCAGCTGGTGGTCGCTGTCATAGATGGCGGCCTGCTGCGGGTTGTTGATGTTGTCCACCACGATGTAGCCTTTCTCGCCCGAGATGATGCCCTGACGGTCGTTGGCACAGCTGGCAGTGAGCTGCATCACGGCCATGTTGCCGTTGGCGTAGCGGAAGGAGATGCTCTCCTGGATGTCCACGCCGTAGTTGTTCTTCACGCAGTGCGACTGGATGTCGTCGATGTCGGTGCCGAATATCATGCGGGCAAAGTTGATGGGATAGACGCCGATGTCGAGCAGGGCGCCTCCGCACAGTTCGGGCTTGGCGATGCGTTCCTTGTAGGCGATGGGATAGCCCAGGTTGGCCGTCAGCATGTGCGGGCGGCCGATGGAGCCGTTGAACACCAGTTCGCGGATGGTGTGGGAGAAGGGCATGTAGCGTGTCCAGATGGCTTCGGTGATGAACACGTTGCGTTCCTTGGCCAGCTGCAGCAGTGCTTCGGCCTGGCGGGCGTTGGCCGTGAAGGCCTTTTCGCAGAGCACGGCCTTCCCGTTGAGGATGCACAGGCGGGCATGCTCGTAGTGGTGGGAGTGGGGCGTGGCGATGTAGACCAGGTCGACGTGAGGGTCGGCGGCCAGTTCTTCATACGATCCGCAGGCTTTCTTGAAGCCCCACTCCTTGGCGAAGGCTTCGGCACGGATCTGTTCGCGTGAGGCTACGGCGTAGCAGTTCACGTCTTTCATCTGTTGCAGGGTAGCGGCCATCTTGGCGGCGATATGTCCGGTGCCCAGGATGGCTACATTATTTCGTTCTTGGCTCATAGTGCTTGGGTTTGTTGTGTGTTGCGATAGGGGGATTATAGTCCTAAGATGTCAGTCTGCCTGTTTCCTCCGGGCAGGTTGTTGTATTCGCCGTTGAAGGCTTCGCTTTCCTTGGGGTTCAGCTCCAGTTCCTTCTTCAGGTCTTCTGTGGCGCCGTCCTTGTCGCCGTTCAGCATCTTGGCCCGTCCGCGTTCGTGGTAGGCCTGGATGAAGTTGGGGTTCAGTTCGATGGCCTCGTCAAAGAGGGCGATGGCTTCCGTCAGTTTGTTCTGGCCGATGTACAGCTGTCCCAGGTACAGATAGGCCTGCTCGTTGAACGGATTTTCTTCCGTCACCTTGCGGAAGTCGGCTTCGGCTTCTTCAGCCTTTCCGGTGGCCTCTTCGATGCGTCCGCGCAGCAGCAGGGCGTTCTCTTCGTCGGGAGTCTGTGACAGGATGGCTTCGATGTCCTCGGCGGCTTCCTTGTACTGCTGCATCTTCATCAGGGCTTCGGCACGCATCAGGCGGGCTTCCGTGAAGTCGTCCTTCAGCAGGATGGCTTTGGTCAGGTGGGCGATGCTCATGATGCTGTTGCCCTCGCCGTCCGTCGCCTTGCCCAGCAGGTAGTGGGCCATGGCGTTGCCTTCTTCGATGGCGATGGCTTTTTTGGCCGCTTCGGCCATGGCGGGATAGTCTTCCTGGGCGAAGCAGACGTTGGCCAGGTTCAGGAAGGTGTTGGCATGGTTCGGTTCCATCTGCGTCATGCGTTCCAGCAGGCGGCGGGCTTCGTCCAGCCGGTTGGTCTGGATGTAGACCTGTACCAGGTAGCCCATCGTCTCGAAGTCTTCCTGCAGGGCCAGTGCCTCCTGGAAGCATTTGACGGCGTAGTCCGTGCGTCCCATGCGCTGGGCGCGCATGCCGTCATACTTGAATATCTCGAAGTTCTTTTGTTTGTTTTTCTGTTGCTCTTCTTCCGGGCTGGAAGGCTTTCCGGAGAAGAATGACTTGAAAAATCCCATATCCGTTTCTGTTTAATTGTAGCTGCAACGGGCGTCAGGAAGTGGTCGGCCTCTTCCTTCTTGCCGATTGCGGGACAAAAGTAGTGAATTATTTTCTGATTTGCAGCATCCCGTTGTGGGTAAATATTTGTTTGTTGTCCATCATTTGGTGTAAGGTGTCTGTCAGCAGGTCTTTTTCTACCGGAATCTGGGCCGCCAAGTCGGCGGGCGTGAGCGGTTGGCTGTCCAGGCATTGTCTGATTCTTTCGGACAGGCCGGCCGTCCGGGCCTCCGTCTGCTTGCGGAGTTCGATGCAGGTGTCACACTGCCCGCAGTCGTGCTCGTTCTGTTCGCCGAAGTAGTGTAGCAGCATGCGGCTGCGGCAGGCCGTGTCGTTGGTCACGTAGTCGAGCATGGCCCTGATGCGCTGTTCGTAGCGGGCCTTGCGCTCTTCGTAGACAGCGGGCGGGATGTTCAGCCGCTCGCTTTCCACCCGTTCGCGGGTATAGATGATGTAGGGCGTCTTCTTGTGGGGGATGTAGCTGACGATGCGCCGCCGGGAAAGCTCCTTCAGCAGTTCGTACACCTGTCGGTGCGTGAGTCCGGCGCGCACGGCCAGCGTGTCTTCGCTGATGAAGGCATAGTCGGTGAACAGGCCGGTGTACGAGCGCAAGGCCGCCTGGATGAGGCGGTCCGTGTCGTCGCCCAGCTCGCGCAGCCTGTACAGCTCCTCGCGCCTCACGGTGAAGAGCAGGCGCGAGGCGTTGTCCCGTTCGTCGGTGTACTCCAGGTAGCCCGCCTGTGTCAGTATCTTCAGCGCGCTGTCCACGGGGACGGGGAAGTACTTGAACTTGCGGCAGAAGTCCTCGATGTCGAACTCGCGCACGCAGCCCCGTCCGTCGCCCATGGCAATTTCGTAATAGTATTGCAGGTGTTCGTAGACGTCGCGGATGTAGTCCTTCTCCGGAAAGTTGTCGGGGATGCGCTTGCGCAGCGTCGTGCTGTCGGCCTTGGAGTGGAGGATGATGGCGTAGGCCTTCTGTCCGTCGCGGCCCGCACGGCCCGCTTCCTGGAAGTAGGCCTCGATGGAGTCGGGCAGGTCCAGGTGGATGACCAGCCGCACGTCGGGCTTGTCGATGCCCATGCCGAAAGCGTTGGTGGCGACCATCACGCGGCTTTCGCCTTTCTGCCACCGCTGCTGGCGGATGTCTTTCACGGCGTCGTCCAGCCCGGCGTGGTAGAAGTCGGCGGTGATGCCCTGCTGTTGCAGCCATTCGGTCACCTCCTTGGTGCGGCGGCGGTTGCGCACGTAGAGGATGGCACTGCCCGGCATGCGTTGCAGGATGTGCAGTAGTTCGGCGGCCTTGTTCTCCGTGCGGCGCACCACGTAGGCCAGGTTGGTGCGCTCGAAGCTCATGCGGAACACGTTCTCCTCGCGGAACTCCAGCCGCTGTTGGATGTCCTTCACCACCTCGGGCGTGGCGGTGGCGGTCAGGGCCAGTACGGGTACGCCCGGCAGCAGGCGGCGCACCTCGGCTATCTTCAGGTAGGCCGGGCGGAAGTCGTAGCCCCATTGCGAGATGCAGTGGCTCTCGTCCACCGTAATCAGGCTGATTTTCATCTTGGCCAGCTTGATGCGGAAGATATCCGTGTCCAGCCGCTCGGGCGAGATGTAGAGGAACTTGTAGTTGCCGAAGATGGCGTTCTCCAGCGTCGCGATGATGTCCTGCCGGCTCATGCCCGAGTAGACGGCCAGGGCCTTGATGCCCCGCCGCTTCAGGTTCTGCACCTGGTCCTTCATCAGGGCGATGAGCGGGGTGATGACCAGGCACATGCCTTCCTGGGCCAGGGCGGGTACCTGGAAGGTGACGGACTTTCCGCCGCCCGTCGGCATCAGGCCCAGCGTGTCGCGTCCCTCGCCGATGCTGCGGATGATGTCCTCCTGGATGCCGCGGAAGGAGTCGTAGCCCCAGTATTGCTTTAAGATTGCTTGATAGTCCATGACTGCTCCTTGTCCTGATTTTCCCATGCTTTTTTAAGACAAAAGGACAGAAGAACAAAAAGACAAAACAATCTGCAGGGCAATATTCCTTTGTCCTTTTGTTCTTCCGTCCGAAAATAGCCTCAGTTCGGCTTGATGTCCTCTATCTGGAGCTGCACCTCGCCCCGCTTGTGGGTGTTCTCCTCGATGGTGTAGCAGATGTCGAACGAGCGTTTCGTCTTGATGTAGCGCACGTGCGAGCTTTGTCCGAAGGCGATGCCGTTCATCACATTGTTCGACTTGTTGTCCACCAGCTCCAGCTTGATGTGTTCCTGGTCGCGGCCCACCACCTTGCTCGTGCCGTAGTCGTAGACGTTGTGGGTGCAGAACACGGGCTTCGTGTTTTCCGGCCCGAAGGGGTTGAACTTCTTCAGGTCGCTGAAGAACTTGGGCGTGATGTCCTTGAAGTCTATTTCGGCGTCGATGTCGATCACGGCGCTGGTCTGTTCCGGCAGGATGTGCTGCGACACGAATTCCTCGAACCGTTCGGCAAAGGCGGGCACGTTCTCCACCTTCATCGACAGGCCGGCGGCATAGGTGTGCCCGCCGAAGTTCTCGAGCAGGTCGCGGCAGTATTCGATGGCCTTGTATACGTCGAAGCCCGACACGGAGCGGGCCGAGCCGGTGGCCATGTCGTTGGTGCGGGTCAGCACCACGGCGGGGCGGTAGTAGATTTCCGTCAGGCGCGAGGCCACGATGCCGATGACGCCCTTGTGCCAGGCCTCGTTGTAGAGCACGATGGAGCGGCGGTCGGCCAGCCCCTCCAGTCCTGCCACAATGCGGTTGGCCTCTTCGGTCATGCTCTTGTCCAGGTCCTTGCGCGTCTCGTTGTACTGGTTGATCTGGAAGGCCTTTGCCCGGGCGGTGGAGAAGTCCTTCTCCGTCAGCAGGTCCACGGCTTCCTTGCCGTTCTGGATGCGTCCCGAAGCGTTGATGCGCGGCCCTATCTTGAAGACGATGTCGCTAATGTTGATTTCCCGGTCCGACAGTCCGCAGACGTCGATGATGGCCTTCAGCCCGATGCTGGGGTTGCTGTTGAGCTGCTTCAGGCCGTGGTAGGCCAGGATGCGGTTCTCGCCCATGATGGGCACGATGTCCGAGGCGATGCTCACGGCCACCAGGTCGAGCAGGGGGATGAGGTGGTGGAACTCGATGCCGTTGCTCAGCGTGAAGGCCTGCATGAACTTGAAGCCCACGCCGCAGCCCGACAGGTGCTCGTAGGGGTACGTGTTGTCCTCGCGCTTGGCGTTCAGGATGGCCACGGCGGGCGGCAGCACCTCGTCGGGCACGTGGTGGTCGCAGATGATGAAGTCGATGCCCTTCTCGCGGGCATAGGCAATCTCGTCCACGGCCTTGATGCCGCAGTCCAGCACGATGATGAGCTTCACGCCCGTTTCCACGGCGTAGTCCACTCCTTTGTAAGACACCCCGTAGCCTTCGTTGTAGCGGTCGGGGATGTAATAGTCGATGTTCGAATAGAACTGTTGGATAAACTTGTAGACCAGTGCCACGGCAGTGGTACCGTCCACATCATAGTCTCCGTAAATCAGAATCCGTTCTTTCTTTCCCATAGCCTGGTTCAGGCGTGCCACGGCCACGTCCATGTCCTTCATCAGGAACGGGTCGTACAGGTCGGGCAGTTGCGGGCGGAAGAATTTCCGTGCGGCGGCAGCGGTCTTGATGCCGCGTTCGATGAGCAGTTGCCCCAGTATGGGGCTAATGCCCAGCTCCTTGGCCAGTTGCCGGCTTGCTTCTGCCTGTTCGGGTGTTATGGGTTGATAATTCCATTTGTGAGTCATTTTATATATTGTTTTTTCTTTTTCCAGTCTCGGGTGTCGGGGCGGGCGCGGAGTGCCTTTTCCCCAACAAGTCGTAAAGGTAGCAAAAAGTCTTGAAAGAAGGGCGAAAAGTACATGAAATCTTTCTTAACGGACGGAAATGGAAGGGCGGAAACGGTTGGAAGGCCTGTGGGGAGACCGGAGGGGGCTGTGTAAAAAGTTCCCACGATAGCCTGTTGATTTACAGTCACCTACAGCAAATGCGGAAGATGCGGGGGATGGTTTGACAACTTTTTCAGGAAATGATAAATAAATAGGCTGCCTTTAAAGGCAGCTCATTTATTTCTTTTTCGCGCGTAATGTTTGCAAATTACTCCCCGCATCTTCCGCATTTGCTGTAGGTGGTTGTAAACCAGGCAGGTAGCGTGGGGAGATGAATGTGTATCTCATTTCTTCATGTTTTTTTATCTTGCTGCGCAATCTGCTGATTTTCAATGTCGCCACAGATGCCACAGAGGATTACATTAAAATTATTGAACCCATTAAATAAATAGGCTGCCTTTAAAGGCAGACCATTTATTTAATTTCACGCGTAATGTTTACACAAGCATCTGTGGCATCTGTGGCGACATTGAAAATCAAGTACTTGCGCAGCAGGATGATTTCTCCCCTGCCTCTCTCTGTTTCCTTGTTCTTCGAAAAAAGGCCTTTTCGTTCCTTGACACCGTGCTTCCTCACTCTCTGACGCCGTGCTTTGTCAGCCCCTCAGGAAGCACTGTGTGACACCCTCATGAAGCACTGCGTCAGGTCCTCACGCAGCACTTCGTCAGACGGGGTAAGGAAACAGGGTGAACACACTTTGAGACAGATTACCGCAAAAACGCGAAGTGAAATACCGCAAAAACGCGAAGTGAAATGCCACAAAAACACGAAGTGCTTTTGGCTATTTTATTAAATACCTGTATTTTAGCAGAAAATTGGTTGGTGCGATAATTTACTTTCGCAAAATGAAGCGGGAGTACTTGATTTTTATTACCTTTGTTTTTAAAAAGAGGCAAAATGAATGAAATTTGGAATGAAATATGTTTTGAGTTAAAAGCTTGTATTCAAAATAATGTTTTAGAGAAAGAATATGAAAATGCTGAATCAACCTCAGTCTTATTGTTCTGTTCGCAAATTTGCAAGGTTACAATGTTATTGAATGAGGGTGTGTCAAAATAGAGGTATCTGAGACTCTCCTCCTTCTGGAAGGAGGAGTACCCGATAGGGGGAGGTGGTAGGTGAATACATAACGCGTTGATTGATAACCCTTCGCGAAAACCTACCACCCCGCCCTTTGGGCACCCCTCCTTCCAGAAGGAGGGGAGTTAAAATTGCCTCACTTCATTTTGACACATCCTCAATTGAGGATTTTTTATATTGACTTATGCTTGCCTTCATCTCCTGTGCCAAGACCATGGCTGCCCGCTGCACCCTGCGCGTGCCGCAGCTGACTACACCCCGCTTTGAAGCCGAGGCGTTGCAGAACGCCCTCAGCCTGTCGCAATACTCCGCCGCCGAGCTGGAGACCCTGCTGCGGGTCAACGCGAAGATAGCCGCTGAAAACCGCCTCCGCTACCACGACTTCTGCTCGGAAGAGGATCGCCCGATGCCCGCCATCGGAGCCTATACGGGGGCGGTGTTCAAACGCATCGCGCCGCGTGACTTCACGGCCGGCGACTTCGCCTTCGCGCAGGACCACCTGCTCATCACTTCCTTCCTCTACGGCCTGCTGCGCCCGCTGGACGGCATCCGGCCCTACCGGCTGGAGGGCGACGTCTGCCTGCCCGAACGGGGCGGGCTGTCGATGTTCGACTACTGGAAACCGCTGCTGACGGACGTGTTCATCGAAGCCGTCAGGCAGCAGGGTGGCGTGCTGCTCAACCTGGCCAGCGGCGAGATGAAGAACCTCTTCGACTGGCGGCGCGTGGAGCGCGAGGTGCAGGTCGTGACGCCCGAGTTCCAGGTGTGGAAGGGCGACCGGCTGGCGACGGTGGTCGTCTATGCCAAAATGTGTCGGGGCGAGATGACGCGCTTCTTCCTGAAGAACCGCCTCACCCGCCCCGAAGAGTTGCGTGGTTTCCAATGGGAGGGCTTCGCGCTCGACGAAAGCCGGAGCACGGACACCCACCTGCTGTTTACTGCCTGATGGTGACCATCGTGGCGCCGAACCCGTATTCCTGGAAGGAGGCGTCCTGCGCCTTGCAGGCCGGGTACTTGCGCTTCAGCTCGTCCAGCAGCGCGCGGCGCAGCACGCCGTCGCCCTTGCCGTGGATGAAGACGATGCGCTGCTCGCGCTTGTTCTTGTACTGCTCCATCACCTCGCGGAACTTGTCCAGCTGGTAGTTCAGCATCTCGCCGTTGCTCATGCCGCGGGTGTCGTCCAGCAGTTCGCCGATGTGCAGGTCCACCTCGATGATGTCGTTCTTGCCGCCGCGCTTGGCGATGGTCTGCGGCTTGTGGGGCGTGTCGTCGGCCTTGCGCTTCTGCATCAGGGCTTCCTGGAGCTCTTCGGCCGACACATATACCTGCTTGGCTGGCTGGTCGTTCTTGACCACGTCGTAGAGCAGGGCCGGAGTCTCGAAGAAGTCGGTCGGCTGGAAGGTGTGCAGCTTGTAGAACTTCACCACGTCGATGCGCAGCTCCACGCTGACGGCCGGCTTCAACTGGAAGGAACGGCGGTCCTTGAAGGCCACCAGCTGCACGGCCACGCGCTCCAGGTCGTTGAGCGAAGCCTTCTCGAACTCTTCGAACAGCAGCTTCGTGTTGGGCTCTATCAGGCCGTGCGAGCGGACGGTCCATGCCTTGCCCTCGGCGCCCAGGTAGGTGTAGTAGAGGTAATAGTTGCTGTCGTTCACCAGGTAGCTTTCGAAGGACGTGGTGCTCACCGCCTTGATGTCGGTGGGCACGAAGGCCAGGTGGACGTTGAGCACGTCGCCGCCCTTCATCTCCGGCTGGCGGTAGACCGATACCTGCGGCTTCTCCACGCGGTGCAGCGGCTGTTCGGCCGGTTGCGGTACGGCCGGGCGGGCGGGTTGTTCCTCCGCCTTCTTCTGTTCGGCCTTGGCGGCCTTCGAGGCGGGAGTCGGTACGTTGTAGTCGTCCGTCTCTATCACCACCACTTCACTGATGTGCATCGGGATGTCGAACCCGTCGGCATCTTCCACCAGCACGATGTCTTTTCCCTGGAATCCGGTGACCTTTCCGCCACCCACTTCGTTCAGAAAGCGAACTTTGTCTCCTATCTTTATCATAACTTTTCTGTTTTATTTCGTTGGTGAGACAAAGATACCTATTTATTTTCAAAAGCGGATGGGGAGACGGGCGGAAATCGATGTCGCACCGCGTGGGGAAAAAGAAAAGGGGCTGTTCCGTTGAAGATACTTCTGTGTCGGAACAGCCCCTTTTTTATGGCTGGGTTGCTATGTCGCGGATCAGAGTCCGGCCAGTTCGACAATCTTGTCGACAGCTGCCGTCAGTCCGTCGGGGTTCTTGCCGCCGGCCGTAGCGAAGTGGGGCTGGCCGCCGCCACCGCCTTGGATCAGCTTGGCAGCTTCCTTCACCAGCGCACCGGCCTTCAGGCCGCCGGCCACCAGGTTGTCGCTCAGCATGACGGTGAGCATCGGCTTGCCTTCGAACTCGGTGCCGGCCACGAAGAACAGGTTCTCCGTAATCTGGCCGCGCAGCTGGAAGGCGATGTTCTTCACCGTGTCGGCGGGCAGGGGA
>ULXJ01060692.1_pt1 | contig 37837 bp, 34 predicted proteins | sample 1960981 | NCBI WGS metagenome assembly ULXJ01 (sample SAMEA4835830, study PRJEB28245) | human gut metagenome | biome: gut microbiome; material: fecal sample | place: Denmark | collected 2008 | reverse complement strand
ATTTCAAAGACCGATTAGCCAACTTTTATTGGACAGTAGTGGAAATTTATAATAAAATCAGAACCGTTTGTATTTCAGATAGGCAAATACGTAGAATTTAATGGCTCAAATATGATTCAATTAGCTATATCCTATTAGATATCAGGTAATTTATATAACTGTGTGGGTAAATAGCTGAATAAAGAAGATTCAACCAGCGATTACACACTCAGATTGCAGGTCTACAATATAAAATACTGATAATCAATCATATAAGTTATTTTAGCTAGTAAGTGGAAGTAATGGATCAAATACGAGCCAAATAGCCATTAATTATCTGACAATCAACTATATAACAAATGTGCATTGGTAAGTAACTTGTGAAAACAAAAGAAAGCAACATTTATATAGTACATAATAAGCTGATTTACAACTACTTAAACTCCTATTTCCAACAATAAAATCATGGCTCAAATACCATTCCAATACAACCCAACTAACTGACATACAGATTACTAACATCTTTGCATCGGAAAGTAAGATTTTGCATCGAGACATCATAAGACATCCGCCATCAAAAACAAAAGCACCGTCTGGATTTCAAACGATGCTTTTGCCTGTACCACCTCCTTGATGCTACCGAATGAAATGGGTAGGCGTCCAAGGCTCGCTGGGCGGTATAGGTTCGCCGCCCTGCTTCAAGTTCTTCAACAGCCAGGCCATGTTCCGACCCAGCGTACGCATAATCTGTAACCCCTCTATATCCTGAGTCGCTTCGCCAGGCAACCTTCCGTGCACGCTGTTCCAGTATTGCGACGACACCACCGGCATGTTGTTGATAGTGAAATACTTGTTCAGACGGTCGAACGTCGCACTGGCTCCCCCGCGGCGGCATACGGCTACAGAAGCCGCAGGCTTGTAGGCAAGCAGACGGCCGGCAGAATAGAACAGACGGTCGAGCAAGGCGCAGAGCGAACCGTTGGGACCGGCATAATATACAGGCGACCCTACCACGATACCATCTGCCGTCTCCAGCTTTTCCCTAATCTTTCCATACAGTTCATCATTGAACACACACCGCCCCAGCTGCGCACAACGGCCGCAGGCAATGCACCCCTGCACCGCTTTGGCACCGATGGACACAATCTCGGTCTCTACCCCATTTGCCTCCAACGCTTTGGCCACTTCCGACAAAGCGATGAATGTATTTCCCTCCTTGTGAGGACTTCCGTTAATCAGCAAAACTTTCATCTCTTTCTTGTTTTTTTGTTGCAATGCAAAGATAATGAAAATGGGAAAACATAGGATACACGAAACCGCCAATAAATTATGGGACCGAAAGAAGAAGAATGTCCCCAAAAAGAGTTATCTTGCAGGGATTTTCGAACCCATAATTTCATAGACACAGAAAAATGAAAACAGAACTCCTGCATTCCTGCCCCGAACTGATTGACTACATCAACGAGGTAGGCTTCCTGCCCCTGCTCCGCATGGGCGTCGAAGGATGGTCAGCCGAAGAGGTGACGGACGAAGACTGCCAATACACCCGCCTGCCCGACGGCGGATGGGAATGGCCCCTCTGGACGTGGAAGGGCGCCATCCTTCAGGACAGCGGGTGCGCCTACGGCAAGTTTTTCGACCGCAAGGCAGCCTTCGTCAGCCGCGACTGGTGGCCCGACTTCTGCAACTACCGTCGCAGCGTTTTCCCCTATCCCGACGCAGGCACCGTCGAAGAAAGCATCCTCGACACCCTGCGGACCGAAGGAAGTCTCATCACCCGAGACCTGCGGGCCGCCTGCGGGTTCACAGGCCCCAAGATGCGGAGCCGCTTCGACGCCTACCTGGCCCGCCTGGAGATGGGCAGCTACATCGTGACGGAAGACTTCGTCTACCCACGCGACCGCCACGGACGGGAGTACGGCTGGGGATGGTCCCTGCTCACCACGCCCGAAGCCCTCTTCGGACGCGAAGCCTGCCACCCCGACCGCACCCCACAGGAATCGTACGCGCGGCTCATGGACCAGTTCCGAAAAATCCTGCCCGACGAGTCCGAACAGACATACAGCTTCCTGCTGAAATGACAACCAACCGAACAGAAAAGACAGACCACTGGCCTGCCCCCTAACCATAACACAACAACCCTCATGAAACCCACCATACTCTTTCTACATGGATTCTTTGCCTCGGGCGTATGTGTACCTGCCCAGACCTTGAAACAATGCTTCCAAGACCAGGCCACAGTACTCACCCCCGACCTGCCTCTGCATCCAGCCGAAGCCCTTGCCAGCATCTTCCGCTGGTGCGAGCAGGAAAAGCCCGACGTACTGGTAGGCAATAGCAACGGCTCGTTCCTGGCCCAGATAGTGGCTGCCCGCAACAACCTGCCGGCATTGCTTGGAAATCCTCACTTCGAAATGACCCGCTTCCTGGCCGAACGCATCGGTACGCACGAATACAAATCACCTCGTGCCGACGGAAACCAACGCCTCGTCATCGACCAGGCTCTGATTGAAGAATTCGCCGACCTCCAGCTCCACCAATGGGACAACGACCGACCCGACAACCACGAACGAATATGGGGACTCTTCGGAGAGAACGACCACCTGGCCCACTACGAACCGCTCTTTCTGAAACATTACACCCGCGCCTTCCACTTCCCCGGCGGACATACCCCCACAGAGGAGGAAGTGCGCACGTACTACGCCCCCCTGGTGGCACAACTACTGGAAAAACGCAGCGGAGATGGACGGCTATAGGAACATCGTCAGCAGCGGAATGCTCAGCACCGAAAGCAAGGTCGTGATGAACGTACCTTCCGCCATGACAACCTCGCCCCGCTGATACTTGATGCAGAACAACGTGCCATACGAGGCCACAGGCATGGCCGCCAGCACCACATTGATGTCGGCAATGGTCTTGTCCACCCCGCAGAGGCGCGAGAGATAAAGGATAAGAAGAGGCACCAGCATCAGGCGCAGGGCCGACATCAGATAGATGGCCCCATTGCCGAACATCCGCCGGATGGGCACTTGGGCGATGGAAGAGCCGATGATGAGCAGGGCGGCAGGCACAGTCACGTTGCCTAGCAGCAGGAAGGGCGTGCTGACGACACGAGGAGGAACCCACCCCGTCACCACAATCAGAATAGATGCGTACGAAGCAATCATGGCCGGACAATAAAGCGTACGCCAGTCAAAACGCATCTTCCCTTCGCCGCCCGAAATGAACAAGGTGCCGAACACGAAAATCAGCAGCGTGCTGGGGAAATTCAAGATACTGGCATAAAACACCGCACTGGCCCCGAAGATGGACGCCACGATAGGATAACCGATGAACCCCACATTGCCGAAAGCCAGCATGAAGCTATAGATGCCCCGCTCGGACGGGCGGACAGGCAAGACATGAGGAAGCAGAAAAGCAGCGCCTATCAGGACCACATAAGTGGCAAATCCCACGACCAGCAGAGGCAGAATGAGGTCCTTGTCAGGAAGCGTGTCGCCCATTACCGACGAAAGTATCAGGCTGGGGCACGTCACATTGATAACCAGTTCCGAAAGTTTGCGGTCGAATTCCGCATCCATCATTTTCTTCTTGCTCAGACAATAGCCGAAGATGACCAGCACAAACAGGATAATCATCTGCGTTACGATTGCATCCATCACTCTTTTTCCTTAAAAACCCGCGGCAAAGATAGTGAAAGGCGAGAGTAGAAGCAAATGAAAATATAATTTTCAATTTGATTATGCCGAGCCGCATCCTGTCTTATCAAAAGATAGCGAAAGGCGAGAGCAGAGACAAACGAAAAACAAAGTTTTTCAGCATCACCCCGCCTGCGCCCCATCGCCTCCCTGACGGACGAACAAAAAAATAGGCCTTGTCGTCCCGACAAGACCTATTCACAACACAAACACAAAATAAAACACGACAAAACTACTATGCAATTATGCCTATTTACGTTTATACATAAAACACCGACATACGGATATTCACATATACATACCGGTTTACGGCTACTTGCACCATTTAAACAAATACTTCGCTGTATTTGTTCATTGCCTATTATATTTTTTTCTTTATCAACTTCTTTTTTTACTGTATGCCTCTTTCACGAAGCTTCAATTGCCAGTTCCAAGCGGAACGCAATGTATCTTCGATAGGCGTTTCAGCCTTCCATCCCAGCTCTTCGTTGGCCAATGTAGGATCAGCCCACACCTTCTCGATGTCACCTGCACGACGACCCACAATCTGGTAGTTCAGCTTCACACCTGTAGCAGCTTCGAAAGCGTGTATCAGCTCGAGTACAGAAAGGCCGCGGCCCGTACCGATATTAAACACTTCCACTTTCTCCTTCTGCTTGTGGTTCAAGATACGGTCGATGGCTACAACGTGAGCCTTGGCCAGATCGACCACATTGATGAAGTCGCGGATGCACGATCCGTCGGGCGTATCATAGTCATCGCCAAAGACACTCAGCTTTTCGCGGATGCCGATGGCCGTCTGGGTCAGATAGGGAATCAGGTTCTGGGGAACGCCGTTGGGCAGCTCTCCGAGCAATGCGCTGGGATGGGCACCTATCGGGTTGAAGTAACGCAGCAGGATAGCGTTGATGGGCGCACCCGAAGCCACTGTGTCGCGAATAATCTCTTCATTGATCTGCTTGGTGTTGCCATAAGGAGATTCAGCCTTCTTGATGGGGGCTTTCTCCGTTACGGGCAATACGTCCGGCTGGCCATATACGGTACACGAAGACGAGAATACAATGCCATCCACTCCATGCTTGGGCATCAGGTCGAGCAGGTTGATCAGCGACAACAGGTTGTTGCGGTAATACTTCAACGGCTTCTGTACAGACTCACCTACCGCTTTGCTGGCGGCAAAGTGGATGATGGCCTTGATGCCTTTATATTTGGTAAACATGGCATCGAGTCCCTCATAATCCAAACAATCGAGTTTCTCGAATGCCGGACGGATACCAGAAACTTTCTCAATGTTGTCCACAACATCTGCGCTCGAATTAGACAGATTGTCAATAATAACAACTTCATAACCTGCGTTCTGAAGTTCGACAACCGTGTGGGAGCCAATGTATCCGGTTCCGCCTGTCACTAATATTCTTTCTTTCATAAATAGAGATACTTTTAGTTTTCGGTTATTTTATGCTACAAATGTAGCAAACATTTTTAGAATACGCAGAATAAAAACGAAAAAAAAACGTGCCGACCTGTGTTTTTTTGCATCGGAACATGCCCGATACAATCAAAAACAAGTCGGCACAGCCTAAATGTTCAGGCTTTCTATAGCCGTCAGATCTTCACAACTCCCGAGAATCCCATGAATGCCATAGCCAGCAGGCCGGCTGTAATCAGTGCGATGGGAGTCCCCTGCATACCCTTGGGGATGTTGACCAGGCTCATCTGCTCGCGCAGGCCGGCAAACAGCGTCAGGGCGAGGCCGAAGCCCAAGGCGGTGGAGAAGGCGTAAACGACACCCGTCAGCAGGTCATAGTTCTTCTGGATGACGAGGATGGCCACACCCAGAATACAGCAGTTGGTCGTAATCAAAGGCAGGAACACGCCCAATGCCTGATAGAGCGAAGGAGACACCTTCTTCAGAATGATCTCCACCATCTGCACCAGCGCGGCGATGACAAGGATAAAGGTAATCGTCTGCAAATAGCCCAGGTTGAAGGCGTCGAGGACGAACTTCTGCAACAGGAATGTGACGATGGTTGCAATGGTCAGCACAAAAGCCACAGCGGCCGACATGCCCAGAGCCGTATCAATCTTCTTGGAAACGCCCAGGAACGGACAGATACCCAGGAACTGGGACAGAACGATGTTGTTGACAAAGACCGCCGAAATAAATATCAAGATATATTCCATATTGTTTCAATTTAGCATAAAGAATGAATGTTTGCTCATGCCTTCTTCAGGCGGTTCACCAACGCGATGAGATAGCCCAGCGCGATGAAGGCACCCGGCGCAAGCACGAAAATCAGCATGCCATATTCCTCAGGGATGAGGGAAAGGCCGAATATCTTGCCCGTGCCCAGGAACTCGCGCACGGCACCCAGCAGGGTCAGGGCGATGGTAAAGCCCAGGCCGATGCCAAGACCGTCGAACAGAGAGGCGACGGGATTGTTCTTGGCCGCAAAAGCCTCGGCACGTCCCAGCACAATGCAGTTCACCACAATCAAGGGGATGAACAGGCCCAGCGTGGCATACAGGGCCGGCACATAGGCTTGCATCACCATCTGGAGCAGCGTAACGAACGAAGCAATGACTACAATATAGGAAGGAATACGGACCATGTCGGGTATCAGGTTCTTGATGGCCGAAATGACGGTGTTCGAACAGATGAGCACGAACATCGTAGCCAGTCCCATACCCATACCGTTGATAGCCGACGACGTGGTACCCAGCGTAGGACACATACCCAGCAGAAGCACGAACGTCGGGTTCTCCTTGATGATGCCATTCATCAAAACTTTAAAGTTATTCATAAGTCAGGCTCCTTTCTTATTTGACGCTGGTAGAATCTGCCGTAGCAGGATCCTCAGCGGGTTGTTCAACATTCTTTTGAGTAGCTCCTGTAGCACCGTCGGCTGTATTCTGGCCGGCATAGGCCGCATAAGCCGTATTGACTGCCTTCAGGAAGGCTCGTGAGGTAATTGTTGAGGCCGTGATGGCATCAATCTCTCCCCCATCCTTGCTCACCGTCAGCGGAGCGCTGCCGGGGTTCTTGCCTGTAATGTCACCACGATTTCCTTTCTTGAACCAGTCGGCCGCCTTCGAGCCCAGTCCAGGAGTCTCGGCGTGCGACAGCAGGGAGTAGTCGATGATATTGCCCTGGGCATCGAAGCCGACGAGCACCTTCAGATCACCGCCGAAGCCCATGGCCGATGCCTCTACAGCAGCACCGATATATTCACCTCCCTTGGTAGCAGGATATACGGCATACTCCACGCCGTTCACCTCCTGCATCTTCTTCTCGGCTATCGGGTCGTTGTCAAAACCTGGCACCACAGCCTTGACGGCATCGCTCAGCGTTTTGGCGTTGGCGGCCGCAATAGGTTCCTTGGTCAGTTCGTTGACCCACGCCAGCAGTGCTACGGAAATGACTGTGACTCCCGTGAGCACCAGCAACATATTCTTTAAAGACGATTCTAACTTTTTCATTTTTTCTTTGCTACCTCCCCGAAGCGTTTAGGTTTGACATACGTATTGATCAGCGGAGTGAACGCGTTCATGATGAGAATGGCGAAAGACATACCCTCAGGATAAGCACCGAACAAACGGATGATGACCGTCAGCAGACCGATGCAGACGCCATATACGAGCATACCTCTGTGGTTCATCGGCGAAGTCACGTAGTCGGTCGCCATGAAGATGGCACCCAGCATCAGACCACCCGACAACAGATGGGTCAAGCCGCAAGCATACTTGGCAGAGTCCACCCAATGCATGATGGACGTGAACACCAGTACCGTCACCAGGATGGAAACAGGAATATGCCACGTGATGATCTTCTTCCACAACATATAGACCAGACCCAACAGCAGGGCCAGCGCGCTCACCTCACCGATACATCCTGGGTTGTTGCCGAAGAACAGGTCCAAGGCACTGGGGAGCTGGTCCATCGAGAAGCCTGGGGCGCCGTTGGCAACACCTTTCATAATAGCCAGCGGGGTGGCAGTAGTCACCGCATCGGTATAGGCGGTCAGCTGCCCCACAGCAGGCCAGCTGGTCATCTGCACGGGGAAGGACAACAACAGGAACACACGTCCTGCCAGTGCCGGGTTGAAAGGATTACAACCCAAGCCTCCGAATGACATCTTGGCTACGCCAATGGCAAACAGGGCACCGAGAATGATAATCCAGACAGGCAGGTTGGAAGGCAGGTTGAATGCCAGCAGCACGCCCGTAATGATGGCCGAACCATCGAAAATGGTCGTCGTTTCTTTCTTCATGATAAACTTGCCGATGGCCCATTCAAAGAATACACAGGCCAGCACGGAAGTCAGCGTCACAATCAAAGCTCCCACTCCGAAGAAATAGAGCGACACGAGAAAAGCGGGCAGCAGGGCGACAAGCACACCATACATATTCTTTTTCACGCTGTCACCCCCATGGACGTGGGGCGAAAGGGATACAATTAACTTATTCATAATGTTCTTTAATTCGGTGATTTATTCTTACTTCTTGGCCTGACGTGCACGGATCATCGCGCCGACCTTGGCCTTGCCCAAACGGATGAAGTCGAGCATCGGACGGTTGGACGGACAAGTGAACTGGCACGAGCCGCATTCGATGCACGACATGATGTCTTTCTTCTCCACCCGCTCGAAATCGCCATGGGCCGAAACGGTAGCCAGCAGATAAGGCTCCAGTCCCATCGGGCAGGCACCCACACACTTGGCACAACGGATGCAGGGCTGGATGGCACCACGCTTGGCCTCCTTGTCGTTCATAATCAGAATGCCTGAACTGCCTTTGGCCGTAGGCACATCCGTATTGACCAGCGCCTTGCCCATCATCGGGCCGCCACCGATAATCTTGCCCGTATCTTCGGGCAGGCCACCACAAGCCTCAATCAGTTGCTTCATCGGCGTACCGATGCGTGCCAGAAAGTTGGAAGGCTTGGCCAGCGACTTGCCAGTCACGGTAATCACACGCTCAAACAGAGGCTTGTTCTTCTGCACAGCCTGGTATACGGCAAAAGCCGTCCCCACATTCTGTACAACAGCACCGGTAGAAATAGGAAGTGCGCCTGCTGCCACCTGCCGCTTGATGATGGCATCGATCAGCTGCTTTTCGCCTCCCTGCGGATATTTCACCTTCAGGGGAACCACTTCGATACCGGCATAAGTAGAAGCGACCTTCGTCATCAACTGGATGGCATCGGGTTTGTTGTTTTCAATGCCGATAAACGCCTTGTTCACCTTCACGGCCTTCATCAGGATGGTGACGCCCACCATAATTTCCTCGGCATGCTCCAGCATCAGCTGATGGTCAGCCGTCAGATAGGGCTCGCACTCCACCGCATTGATGATGACGCATTCGGCCTTGAACGCGGGAGGCGGACAAAGCTTCACCTGCGTCGGGAAGCAGGCACCACCCATACCGACGATGCCGGCATCCGCAATCTTCTTGACGATTTCTTCGGAAGAAAGCTTGCATTCCTTGACCAGCGTATCGCTGCGGTCGATGCTCTCCTCCCATTCGTCTCCCTCTACATCTATAAATATAGCAGGTTTCGGATATCCACTGGCATCGACAATGGTATCAATCTTGGCAACCTTTCCGCTGACAGACGAGTGAATGGCCGCCGATACAAAGCCACCAGGTTCGGCAATCTTTGTACCTACTTTCACAACATCACCCTTGGCAACAATCGGCTTGGCAGGAGCACCGATGTGCTGGCTGAGCAGAATGGCCACCTTGGCCGGAATTTCGGCCTTGATGATGGGCTGATGTGCTGAAAGTTTATTTTCGTGTGGATGAACACCACCGATTGAAAATGTCTTCAACATACAAATCTTGTATTTAGTCGTTTATTGATTCTGTTTATTATGCTTCAGCCTTCGGAGCTTCGGGAGCCGCTACAGGAGCTTCTGCTTTCGAAGGGGCAGGAGCAGCTTCATCGGCCTTCGGTTTGCGCGGAGGGAAATTCAAGGCAATGATGGCATTTTGCGGACAAGCCTCCTCGCATTTGCGGCAAGACTTGCACTTGTCCGGATTGATATAGGCCAGGTTGTTTTCCAGCGTAATGGCTTCGAACGGACAAACCTTCACACACTTGCCGCAACCGATACATGCCACCGCACAAGCCTTGCGGGCCACCGCACCCTTGTCCTTGTTGACACACTGCACGTACACGCGACGCGATTTCTTGCCTTGCGGACGGATTTCGATGATGTTACGCGGACAAGCCTTGGCACAAGCTCCACAAGCGGTACATTTGGCTTCATCCACTTCAGGCAGGCCAGTCTCGGGATTCATGTGGATGGCTCCGAACTGGCAGGCCAAAACGCAATCGCCACAACCCAAACAACCATAGCTGCAACCCGTTTCACCCCCATAAAGAGAAGAGGCGATGGCACAACTCTTGGCGCCATCATACTGGTTGATGCGCGGACGGTTCTGGCAGGTACCATTACATCTCACTACAGCTACCTTCGGTTCAGAAGCGGCGGCAGTCAGTCCCAAAATATCAGCCACCTTTGCCATCACCGGCTGTCCGCCGACCGGACAAAGTTTGCCTTCCAGCGAACCAGCCTTTACACAAGCATCGGCAAATCCGCTACAACCAGGGAAACCACATCCACCACAGTTCGCCTGAGGCAACACAGCTGCCACCTGAGCAATCCGCGGGTCTTCGTACACAGCAAACTTCTTGGAAGCGACATACAGAATGGCAGCCAGTACCAAGGCTATCACTCCCAATGAAATTACTGCAATCAGAATTACATTCATAATGTTTGTTGTTAATTAATTATTTGAATTTTAGTTAGTTCATCGGCTGTATGGTAAAAGAGAACTTTTTCCCCAACCGGGTTCGGTTCAACCACAATATAAAATAATAGGGAATCAGCAACAGGAGGGAACACAACGCAGCATACAGTTCATGTTTCCACAACGCCATAAAGACAAAAAGTGCCACAACCAGCAGCACAAAGGGAACAACAAAGGCCAACAGGACGGCCATATATCCCATAGACAGCTGTCCCATCACCCAAACCCTATCACCCGGACGGCAAATCTGGGCAGAAGCGGGATCGTTCACATCAATCAGCTTTTCCTTGGAATCGGCCGAAGAGCAATGCCCTTTTATGCTACACGCAGCACAGGCAGAAGTCTGCACAATTCTGACCTGAAGGTGGGCACCGTCTATGTTTTCCACAATACCTTGATGTTTTATAGTATCCGTCATTTTGCAAAGTATGCATTACAAATCGCGGCAAATTTAAGCATAATTTATGAACTACAAGCCTTTCTCAAGCTTTTTCTGTGTACGCAAACAATGTTTTTTCAAAAAAAAGTGGCTCCCCTTGCCAGGAAGCCACTTTTTAGATTGTTTTTAATTCGTTTTTCTGCCGTTCGAGCACGGAACAGGCCCTATTCCACAAGGGAATGTCACCAGCTATAACTCAAGCCAAAGCCCAACGTTTCGGTAGCCTGGAAATAATTGTCTCCGACCGTAGGAGCCGTACTGTCATCATATCGGGCCAGCACATACAACTTGGCAGAAAGGAAACGGGTCAGAATAAAGTCGATATTGGTTTCCCATTCGGCACGTACCCATTGATAAATGGTCAGATAATCCAGACGGGTGGTCAACTTGATGGAAGGAATAATAGTCCATGCAAAGTTCGTCTGAATCTGCGAACCGATATTATGCTTAACCGACGCCCCTTCATCCAAGCCATAGCTGGTTTCACTCACCCGGCTATTGCCCACATATCGCATGGTATGCGTAAAGGGTGCCAGGAAAACGGAGAGGGTAAATTTACTCTTCTCCAACTTATAATCCATACCAATACTCGTCGACCAGTCCAAAGGCGCAAAGAATGCAGCCTTCAAGTCGTTGCTGTTCGTTCCATAAGAATTGAACAGCTGAGTCTTGAATTCGGTCGATATCGTATAATACCATTTCGAAAAAGCCTTCACGCCCAACTTGCTGTACAATCTAAGCTGATCGCTCGTTACCAGGAACTTGTGGCAGGTATCCGACGGGGCCGAATTGATATTCGTCTTTATTTCCATCAAGTTTTCCCATTCCACCCGTTCCTTGTCATTATAATTGGCTTTCAGCAACAGATTGACCAAAAAAGTATTCGAACTCTCGCCACCCTTGTACCAGTTACGCGAAATGCTGTTTTGAGAGAACTGAATTGAGCCGCTTCCCGATGTGACCCACCAATTAGGTTTGTGTATCACCACACCAGCTTCCTCATTGAAATCCATCTGCTTCTTCTTAATAAGCTTGGTCACAGAAGGCCTGGAAGATGCTTCTTTTTCTATATCATCTTGAAACACACGTCTTTGCATAATCTCATCTTCGGTCAAGACAACCAGATCGGGATGATCGACGTACGTACTGAGAAGCGCCTTGTCAACCTGTTCGTTGGCTTGTTCGATAGCAGTAAATGGACGTTTGTCAAAAGGCAGCATTTTCACTTCCCATTCAGGCACCGTGTCCTTTCGGGAGTTTTGTTCCCACCCCAAGGCAGAGATTCTAGCCATTGGAGAATAATAGAAAGTGAAAGGAAGAAACAAACGATAGTATTTGGGGTCGGCCGCTATATACCGTTCAGGAGTGGAAGGGTCGTTCAAATAATGAAGTACCCCCAAATTCTTTTCATACGCCAATGAAAATGTATCTGTTTTCATCTCGCCCGTCTCAGGTATGCGTCTCAATTTCAGGACACAATATTGCGACAGCAAATCTGACAACTTCGTTCCTTCCTCCTTTACCTGCTGGGATTTCTGCGATCTCTTGTTGCTGCGGGCAACTTGCAGGGTATCCTTATTCGCACCCGTCACAACCAGCGAATCGGATGGTTGCCGACGGTTGGGGAACACGACTTCCACAGAATCTTTACTTATCCCTCCCGTCTGTTTGATACTGTCCGGCCTCTGCCGGCTTTCTGTTTCGCCCAGCTGTATGGCCGAACTCTGTGCTGATAACGGTGCAGAAACCGCCAAAAGCATCATCCACGCCAAAAGATGTCCATTCTTCCTCATAATACACAAATCATTAAAGCCCTAAAATGATTAATCGGGCACAAATTTAGCTTAAAATATTTACTTCATCCCCTTTTTTTTGTAATTTTGCAGCTTTAAAATGTCGATATGTTAATAACACGTCCGGCATCAGAACAGTATAACAAATTTAAACCATTATAGTTGTGGGAGAAACAAAGTATATTTTCGTCACCGGTGGCGTTGCCTCTTCATTGGGCAAAGGAATCATCTCGTCTTCCATCGGTAAGTTGTTGCAAGCCAGAGGCTACAAAGTAACTATCCAGAAGTTTGACCCGTACATCAACATCGACCCGGGGACCCTGAATCCGTATGAGCACGGCGAGTGCTATGTAACGGTAGACGGACACGAAGCCGACCTCGACCTGGGGCACTATGAACGTTTTTTGGGTATCCAGACAACCAAGGCCAACAACATCACGACCGGCCGCATCTACAAGAGTGTCATCGACAAGGAACGTCGGGGCGACTATTTGGGAAAAACCATCCAGATCATTCCGCATATCACGGATGAAATCAAACGTAACGTCAAGCTGCTCGGCAATAAATATAAATTCGACTTCGTCATCACCGAAATCGGCGGAACCGTTGGCGACATCGAGTCACTCCCCTATCTGGAAAGTATCCGCCAGCTGAAATGGGAATTGGGAAAAGATGCTCTGTGTGTACACCTGACGTACGTTCCCTACCTGGCTGCAGCAGGCGAGCTGAAGACAAAACCCACCCAGCATTCTGTCAAAGAGCTGCAAAGCGCCGGTATCCAGCCGGACATTCTTGTCCTTCGCACCGAACACGAACTGAGCATCAATCTCCGCAAGAAAGTGGCTCTGTTCTGCAACGTCGACGAAGAAGCAGTCGTACAGAGCATCGATGCCCCGACCATCTACGAAGTGCCCATCCTGATGCAGGAACAGAAGCTGGATGCCACCATTCTGAAAAAAATGGGATTGCCAGTCGGCGATACGCCGGGTCTTGGCCCTTGGCGCAGTTTTCTGGAACGCCGCCACAAGGCAGAAAAGACAGAACCCATCCACATCGCCCTGGTCGGCAAATACGACCTGCAGGATGCCTACAAGTCTATCCGTGAAGCCCTCTCCCAGGCCGGCACTTACAACGACCGCAAGGTTTCTGTAGACTTCGTCAACAGTGAGAAGCTGACAGACGACAACATCGCCGAAGCCTTGAAAGGCATGTCGGGCGTACTCATCGGTCCGGGCTTCGGAGAGCGTGGTATCAATGGCAAGTTTGTTGCCATCAAATATGCCCGTACCCATGATATTCCTACATTCGGCATCTGTCTGGGCATGCAGTGTATTGCCATTGAATTCGCCCGTGACGTATTGGGATATGCTGATGCCAATTCGCGCGAAATGGACGAAAAGACTCCCCACAACGTCATCGACATCATGGAAGAACAGAAGTCCATCACCAACATGGGCGGCACCATGCGACTGGGAGCTTACGAATGTGTCCTTCAGAAAGGAAGCAAAGCCTATGAGGCCTATGGCACCGAACACATTCAGGAACGCCATCGCCACCGCTACGAATTCAACAACCTTTATAAGGCCGAATATGAAGCAGCTGGCATGAAGTGTACAGGTATCAATCCCGAATCCGACCTGGTGGAAATTGTAGAAATCCCAACCCTCCGCTGGTATATCGGCACGCAGTTCCATCCTGAATACAGCAGTACCGTGCTCCATCCGCACCCGCTGTTCGTATCGTTTGTAAAGGCTGCCATCGAATATCACGAAGATTGCAAGAAAAATCAGGCAAACCATTAATACATCATTATTATTTAAACAGAAAAGACCCCAATGGATAAAAATACCATTACCGGACTGGTACTGATTGCCATCCTGCTGGTAGGCTTCAGTTTCTTGAGCCGCCCCAGCAAGGAGCAGTTGGCAGCCCAGCAACACTACTACGACTCCATCGCCCAAGTCCAACAGCGCGAGGCCGATTTAAAGGCTAAAGCCGAAGCGGCTTTGGCCAATGAAAGGGCCGAAGCCGTCAACGACTCCACGTCTTTATTCTTCCACTCACTCCAAGGAGCAGACTCGCTGATAACCATCCAGAACGACGTGATGAAGCTGACGCTCTGCACAAAAGGCGGTACACCCTTCTCGGTGACGCTGAAAGAATATATGGAGCAGGACAAGAAGACCCCTCTTACCTTGTTCAACGGCAATGACATCAACCTCAACTTCTTGTTCTACAACAAACAGGAAACTATTCAGACGCAGAACTATTACTTTAAGGAAGTCAATCATACAGACAGTACCGTTACCATGCGTCTGATGGCAGATGCCGACAGCTACATCGACTTCAACTACGCCCTTCATGCAGGAAGCTATCTGGTAGACTTCGACATTCAGGCCGTAGGCATGTCCGACAAACTGGCTTCGGGCAACCGTCATGTAGACATTGAATGGTCGCAACGCGCCCGTCAGATAGAGAAAGGCTATACGTATGAAAACCGTCTGGCCGAATTGACCTATAAAATCAGTGGAGAAGGAACCGACTATCTCTCGGCGAACAAAAGCGACGAGAAGGAAGTGGCCGAACCACTGAACTGGATTGCTTTCAAGAACCAGTTCTTCTCTTCGGTCTTCATCACCGATGCCAATTTCGAGAAAGCCAAGCTCTCCTCCAAGATGGAGACAGAAGGCAGCGGATACATCAAGGACTATGCGGCTGAGATGAATACCCAGTTCGACCCCACCGGCCAGCAGCCCTCAAAATTCTACTTCTACTTCGGTCCCAACCATTACAAGACGCTGACGGCGCTCGACAACGACCGTGAAAACGAATGGGAGCTGAACAAACTCGTCTACCTAGGCTGGCCGTTGTTCCGCTGGGTCAACAAGTGGTTCATCATCAACATCTTCGACTGGCTTTCCGGATGGGGCCTCAGCATGGGTATGGTACTGCTTTTCCTGACACTCATTGTCAAGGCAGTCGTATTCCCCGCTACGTGGAAGACCTATATGTCTTCAGCTAAGATGCGTGTTCTGAAACCGAAAATCGACGTCATCAACCAAAAATATCCCAAGCAGGAAGATGCCATGAAGAAGCAGCAGGAAATCATGGGGCTCTACAGCCAGTATGGTGTCAGCCCGATGGGAGGCTGTCTGCCGATGCTCATCCAGATGCCCGTACTCATTGCCCTGTTCATGTTTATCCCGAGTGCCATCGAGCTGCGCCAGCAGGGATTCCTGTGGGCCGACGATCTCTCCACCTACGATGCTTTCGTCACCTTCCCGTTCCACATTCCATTGCTGGGCAACCACCTCAGCTTGTTCTGTGTTCTGATGACAGTGACCAACATTCTGAATACGAAGTATATGATGCAACAGCAGGATACGGGTGCCAATCCACAAATGGCAGCTATGAAGTGGATGTCCTATCTGATGCCTATCATGTTCCTGTTCATCCTGAACAATTATCCTTCGGGACTGAACTATTACTACTTCATCTCTACGCTGATTAGTGTCATTACGACCCTTGTATTGCGCAAGACGACCAACGAAGCCAAACTCCTGGCCCAATTGGAGGCAAACAAGAAAGATCCCAAGAAGATGAAGATGTCAGGCTTTGCCGCTCGTCTGGAAGCGATGCAGAAGCAGCAGGAAGAGATGATGAAGCAAAGACAGAACCGCAAATAATTTTCCATTAACCAAAGATAAAGCGAGGATGGTCCGACGGATTCATCCTCGCTTTTTTCACACATAACACTTTCCTACCACATCCAGACTTCAGAAAGCATACATCCTGCCGACAGTTCCTATATATCTTGCAGAAAGGTTATGGGCATCCTCTTCCACCCTTTCTCCATCGTCCGAAAGCACCCCGAATGCAAGGCAATACACCCGATTCCACAATTTTAATTCTCCAAGTTTCTTGCTACTTTGATAAATTTACTAACTTCGTGGCCAATAAACCATAGAATATGGAAGCAACCGCAAACAGCTATTTCAAAACCAAGTATCCGACAGGATTCGCACTGAGCGGCGGATTCATCAAAGGATTCGCCCACTTGGGCGTGATGCAGGCCCTGTTGGAGCATGATATCCGTCCTGACATTCTTTCGGGAGTCAGTGCCGGGGCATTGGCCGGTGTCTTCTATGCCGACGGCAACGAGCCCCATGAAGTGCTGAAATACTTTGCCGGACACAAGTTCCAGGACCTCACCAAACTGGTCATACCCAAAGTGGGCCTGTTCGAACTGGATGAGTTCATAGACTTCCTGCGGAGCAATCTCAAGGCCCAACGGCTGGAAGAGTTGAAAACACCGCTCATCGTAACTGCCACCGATCTGGACCACGGCCGCCTGGTACACTTCCACAAGGGTGACATTGCCGAACGGATAGCCGCGTCATGCTGCATGCCCGTATTGTTCGAACCGGTCTGCATCAACGGGACCAACTATGTGGACGGCGGCGTACTGATGAACCTGCCCGTCACCATCATCCGACGCCTGTGCGAGAAAGTAGTGGCCATCAACGTCAGCCCGCTCATGGCCACCAAATACAAAAAAAATATCGTGAGTATCGCCATGCGTTCCTACAACTTCATGTTCCGCTCCAATACATTCCCCGAACGCGAGAAGGCCGACTTGCTCATCGAACCATACAATTTGGCCGGATACAGTAACCGTGAGCTGGAAAAAGCGGAAGAAATTTTTATGCAGGGATACAATACAGCCCGCGACACCATTGCCCGTCTCTTGGAAGAAAAAGGCAGTATATGGAAAACAGAAACTTCCACCTTAGAATGACTTAAATATTCAGATAAGATATGAACGACAACGACAACAAACTCATCATTTATCAAGTGTTTACCCGACTATTCGGAAACAACCATAACCATTGCATCTACAATGGAAGCTTGGCCGAAAACGGATGTGGAAAGATGGCCGATTTCACCGGTAAGGCACTGGACGAAATCAAGAAACTGGGAGCCACCCATATCTGGTACACCGGCATCATCGAACATGCGACGCAAACCGACTACCGCCGCTACAACATACGTCCCGACCATCCGGCCATTGTCAAGGGAAAGGCCGGTTCGCCATACGCCATCAAGGACTATTACGACGTAGATCCCGACCTGGCCAAAGACGTACCCGGACGTATGAAGGAATTCGAGAACCTGGTACAGCGTACTCACCGAAGTGGTCTGAAGGTCATCATCGACTTTGTACCCAACCACGTGGCCCGCCAATACCACTCGGACATGCAACCCGACGGTACGACTGAACTGGGTGCCAACGATGACCCGAAATATGCCTTCAGCCCCTACAACAATTTCTATTATATTCCCCAAAGCGAGCTGCACGGCCAGTTCGACATGAAGGGCAGCGCTGCCGAGCCTTACCACGAATACCCGGCCAAAGCTACGGGCAACAACCGCTTCGACGCCTATCCGAACATCACCGACTGGTACGAAACGGTCAAGCTGAACTACGGAGTGGACTACCAGAACGGAGGCACCTGCCACTTCGACCCCACCCCCGACACGTGGAGTAAGATACTGGACATCCTGTTGTTCTGGGCCGGCAAGAATATAGACGGGTTCCGTTGTGACATGGCCGAAATGGTACCGGTAGAATTTTGGGAATGGGTCATTCCACAAGTGAAAGAAAAACACCCTGACCTGCTGTTTATAGCCGAAGTCTACAACCCCAATGAATACCACAATTATCTGAAGAGAGGCCATTTCGACTACCTGTACGACAAGGTAGGTCTGTACGACACGCTGCGCGGCATCATCTGCGGCAATGAGTCAGCGACCAACATCACCCACTGCTGGCAGAGTTTGGGAGGTATTGAGAAACAGATGCTCAACTTTCTGGAGAACCACGACGAACAGCGCATCGCTTCCGACTTCTTCGTCAACAATCCCTGGAAAGCCATCCCGGCACTTGTAGTGGCAGCCTGCATGAACACCAACCCGATGATGATTTATTTCGGCCAGGAGTTCGGCGAACTGGGTATGGACAGCGAAGGATTCAGCGGACGCGACGGACGTACCACCATCTTCGACTACTGGAGCGTGGACAGCATCCGGCGCTGGCGCAACGGAGGCCGCTTTGACGGCAAGATGCTTACCGAGAACGAAAAACATCTGTATGCCGTCTACCAGCGGATACTCACCCTTTGCCGACAGGAGAAAGCCATCGCCCGCGGCCTGTTCTTCGACCTGATGTATGCCAATATCGGCGGCTGGCGTTTCAACGAGCACCGCCAATTTGCCTTCCTGCGGAAATGTGACAACGAAGTACTGCTGTTTGTTGTCAACTTCGACTCTGTATCGGCACACGTAGCCGTCAACATTCCGTCACACGCCTTCAGCTATCTGCAGATGCCGCAGGTAGACAATTACGAAGCTACCGACCTGCTTACCGGTGAGAAGGAGATGGTCTGTCTCCTTCCCTACAAGGCGACAGAAGTCAGCGTCCACGAACACAGCGCCCGAATCCTGAAATTCACACTCTGATCCTTGATTAATAGAAGAACAAACTGTATCAAAAGGGAAAAGGACTTGTCGTTCTGATAGCCCTTTACCGTTTTTGATACAGCTTGTTCTGTTTTCCGTCCCTTTTTGTTTTTTTCCTGTTCGAAAAATCTATTTCTCCAATGCCTCCTTCAGATGGTACAACCTCGCGATGGCCGGATGGTAAAACGGGTCGGGATAGTGTGCCTGAATGTCTTTCAAATTGGCATCGACATAGCGGGGTACATCAAATATATACTCGGCATCGTTCAGCCGCATTTCCTTTGGAAAGGAAGCCTTCGCCGCCCACTCTGTCAGGGCTCGCACACTGTCTTCATCATAAGCATATTCTTTCATAAAATCGGTACTTTAGAATCGTCGCACAAAGGTAACATAAAAAAACTTCCGCTCTACTTTGAACAAAACAAAAAGACAGTTGTTATATAAATGTGTTTTTCATAGTATTAGATATAAGATTAATTTGCATCGGGTTTGCTTGTGAAAGTAGACTACGGCAACAACAGAAGCGTCTGTTGAAACAATGAATGCTTTAAAAGCATCGGTTTCCCCAAGCCGATGCTTTTTTTTGTCAACTTATTGGCAGTTTAGAGATTTTATTTGTAAGTTTGTCAATTGATAAGAAAAACTGTATATGAATATACCTGTAATATTCCAATTCTTGAAGGAAGTTGCTACCCATAACAACCGCGAATGGTTTCACCAACATCGTGAGCAGTATGAAACGGCACGCCGAGAATTCGAAAGCCTGCTGACAGCTGTCATTTCACGCATCTCCCTTTTCGACGAATCTATACGCGGCATCGAGGCCAAGGATTGTACCTACCGCATCTATCGCGACACCCGCTTCAGCGAGGACAAGACACCCTACAAGACCCACATGGGCGGCTACATCAATGCCAAAGGAAAGAAATCGGACCACTGCGGCTACTACATCCATCTGGAACCGGGTCACTGCCTGCTGGCCGGAGGAAGCTATTGCCCGCCTCCTGCCCTGCTGAAAGCCCTGCGGCAGGCTGTCTACGACAATATGGATGAGTTCCGTAGCATCGTGGAGGATCCGGCTTTCCGAAAATACTTCCCCGTCGTGGGCGAAACGTTCCTGAAGACGGCCCCCAAAGGTTTCCCAAAGGATTTCCCTTACCTGAAATACCTGCAATGCAAGGAATACACCGTCAACTGCCCACTGCCCGACGATTTTTTCCTGCAGCCGGACTTTCTGGACCGGACATCAGACATCTTCCGGCAGCTGAAACGCTTCGCTGACTTTGTGAACTATACCATTGACGACTTTGAATAAAAACTGATTATAACTAACTTAAAACATTGGAATTATGATTATAGACAGACTGGAGAACATTGAAAAATATGTATCGCTGAACCCGCTGTTTGCACAGGCATTCGAATTCCTGAAATCGCACGACCTGAAAGTCCTCGAACCGGGCAAAACTGAATTGAAAGGCAAAGACCTCCTTGTTAACGTCACCGAAGCCAAACCCAAGACCAAGGAACAGGCCCGGCTGGAAACCCACCGCGACTTCATCGACATCCAGATACCGCTCTCGGATACGGAAGTGATGGGCTATACCCCCGCTGCAGACTGTCGTCCCGCCGATGCACCCTATAGTGAAGAAAAAGATATCACCTTCTTCGAAGGACCGGCAGACAGCTATATTGACGTGAAGCCCGGAATGTTTGCCATTTTCTTCCCGCAGGACGGCCATGCACCGGCCATCACTCCGAACGGCGTCAAGAAAATCATCATCAAGGTAAAAGCCTGACAACATAGAATTATCAATCATCAAATATCATCCGTTATGGAAACACTGAATCTGATAAAAAACGATCCCTGGCTGGAGCCTTATGCCGATGCCATCAACGGACGCCACCAGCATGCCATAGACAAGGAAGCCGAACTGACCAACCACGGCAAGAAGACATTGTCAGACTTCGCGTCGGGCTATCTCTACTTCGGCCTGCACCGCACGGATACGGGTTGGGTGTTCCGCGAATGGGCACCCAATGCCACCCAAATCTTCCTGACCGGAACCTTCAACGGATGGAAGGAAGAAAAGAAATTCAGCCTGAAACGCGAGAGTAACGGCAACTGGGAACTGAAACTCCCGGCCGATGCCCTGAAGCACGGCGACCTCTACAAGCTGAAAGTGTACTGGGACGGAGGATGCGGCGAACGCATACCGGCATGGGCTACCCGTGTAGTACAGGACGAGCAGACCAAAATCTTCAGCGCACAGGTATGGGACCCTGCCAAACCATACAAGATGAAGAAGCGCAGCTTCAAGCCCGCCACCGATCCGCTGCTGATCTATGAATGCCACATCGGCATGGCCCAGCAGGAAGAGAAGGTGGGCACCTACAAAGAGTTCCAGGAAAACGTACTGCCGCGTATCGTGGCCGACGGCTACAACTGCATCCAGATTATGGCCATCCAGGAACATCCCTACTACGGTAGCTTCGGCTATCACGTGTCCAGCTTCTTTGCCGCCTCGTCGCGCTTCGGCACCCCCGATGAACTGAAGGAACTGATTGACACCGCCCACAGCATGGGACTGGCCGTCATCATGGACATTGTCCACTCGCATGCCGTGAAGAACGAAGTCGAGGGACTGGGCAACTTTGCCGGCGACCCCAACCAGTACTTCTATCCGGGCGACCGCCACGAACATCCGGCCTGGGACTCGCTCTGCTTCGACTACGGCAAGAACGAAGTGCTCCACTTCCTGCTGTCCAACTGCAAATTCTGGCTGGAAGAATACCATTTCGACGGTTTCCGCTTTGACGGTGTGACATCGATGCTCTACTATAGTCACGGACTGGGCGAAGCCTTCTGCAACTACAACGACTACTTCAACGGCCATCAGGACGACAACGCCATATGCTACCTGACGCTGGCCAACCGCCTTATCCATCAGGTAAACCCCAAGGCCATCACCATTGCCGAAGAGGTGTCGGGCATGCCCGGACTGGCTGCCAAATTTGAGGACGGCGGTTACGGTTTCGACTACCGCATGGCCATGAACATCCCCGACTACTGGATCAAGACCATCAAGGAAAAGATTGACGAAGACTGGAAACCGTCGAGCATGTTCTGGGAAGTGACCAACCGTCGCAAGGACGAAAAGACCATTTCGTACGCCGAAAGCCACGACCAGGCACTGGTGGGCGACAAGACCATCATCTTCCGCCTGATAGACGCCGACATGTACTGGCACATGCAGAAGGGCGACGAAAACTATGTCGTGAAACGGGGTATCGCCCTTCACAAGATGATCCGCCTGCTGACCGCCACCACCATCAACGGCGGCTACCTGAATTTCATGGGCAACGAATTCGGACATCCTGAATGGATAGACTTCCCGCGTGAAGGCAACGGATGGTCGTGCAAATATGCCCGCCGCCAATGGAACCTGGTGGACAACAAGAACCTGGCCTACCATTACCTGGGCGACTTCGACGCAGCCATGCTGAAAGTCATCAAGAGCATCAAGAACTTCCAGGCCACTCCCGTACAGGAAATCTGGCACAACGACGGCGACCAGGTTTTGGCCTACATGCGCAAGGATCTGGTGTTCGTCTTCAACTTCAACCCGAAGCAGTCGTTCACCGACTACGGTTTCTTGGTGCCGGCCGGATGCTATGAAGTCATCTTGGATTCGGACAACCCAGCCTACGGCGGATACGGATTCAACGACGACAGCGTGAAGCACTTCACCCTCCCCGATCCTCTGTACAAGAAAGAGAAGAAGGAATGGATGAAGCTCTACCTGCCCGCACGCACGGCCATGGTGCTGAGAAGAATGAAATAATCGGATAAACAAAGGGAAAGGGGCTGCCTCGTGGGAGATAGCCCCTTTCTTTATGCTTTCGCCGTCTTTTTCCGGATTGTCATCCAGTAGGCAGTCAGCACCAGCAGACCGGTAACAATCCACGACACAGGATAAACGGTCATCAATACATCGTAGCCCCGCCATACCGGAGACACGACATAGACCCACACCATCCGGAGCAGACAAGTACCGAAGACCGTCAACAGCGCTGGAGTAAACGACTTGCCCATCCCCCGCAACGAAGAACCCGCAATCTCATAGCTGCTGGCAATGAACTGCAAGGCCAGCACAATGTGCATGCGAAGCGTTCCGTAATGATGCACCATCGGCACATTGGAAAAGAATCCCAGGAAGAAATCACTCTGCCAAGCAAAGAGCCAGTTGAACGCGGCACAGAACGCCACACTCGAACCCATGCAAATCCAGAACACACGATGTACACGGTCCATCCTTCCGGCCCCATAATTCTGGGCAATGAAACTGATGGCCGCTCCGTTGAACCCCTGAATCAGGAAATAGCAATAATACTCGAAATTGACCGCAGCGGCCGAGCCGGCAATCGCATCGGCTCCGTAACTGTTGATGGACGACTGCACCACCACATTGGAGATGGAGAATATCATCCCTTGCAGACCGGCCGGCACTCCGATGCGCAACATGCGGTTCAGCTCCGTAGAATAAATCTTCACCTTGCTGAATTGCAGGCGGAAAGGTTCTTTCTCCTTGCACAGCAACCGGATAATCAACGCCGCACTCACTGCATTGGAGATTCCCGTCGCCACAGCCACTCCTGCCACTCCCATGCGGAAACAAAGCACAAACAGCAGATTCAGCAACGTATTGACTACCCCGGCAATAACCAGAATATAAAGCGGACGACGCGTATCGCCCATGCTTCGTAAAATCGCCGCCCCGAAGTTGAATGCCATGATGAAAGGCATTCCCAGGAAATAGATGCGCAGATACGTCACGGCCTCATCCAGCACATTCGAGGGGGTTCCCATCCACGTCAGAATCGGCTCGGCAGCCACCTGCCCCAGCACCAGCAGAAAGAATCCGCTCAGCAGGGCCACCAGTTCCACCGTATTGATGGCACGGCGTATGCTCCGGTCGTCACGCTGGCCGATGTGATTGGAGATAATGGCACAGGCTCCCATAGAAATGCCCATAAACAAGTTGATGAGCAACCCGATGACCGGTGCGTTGCTGCCAACTGCTGCCAGGGCTTCGCTTCCCACAAAATGCCCTACCACAGCCACATCGACCGAATTAAAAAGCTCCTGTAACAAACTGCTGGCTGCCAGCGGAAGGGCAAACACCAGGATTTTCTTGAACAACGGTCCGTTGAGCATGTCTATCTCATTGCTCCGGGCACGCTTATGATCCACACTGCTATCCATCTTTTCTACCTTCTTCAAAAAATGCGCGGCAAAGTTACAGCAAATTCGGGAAAGATGGATAATCAATCTCCCTATTCCTTTCCTTTCTGCTTCGATGCATCCGCAAGTTCCTGCCCTCAGCCCGATTCCCACAGATACAAGAAAGGCCATCCCAATTTGATTTGAGACAGCCTTTCTTCCTTTATGCTTTCGTCCACAAACGCCTTACTCGGCCTGTAGCTGGATATCAATCTGCTTCAGCATGTTGTTGACATTGTCCAGCATCTTCTTCTGCTTCGGATTGGTCAGCAACTTGGCGGCCGATTCCAGATAGCCTTTGGCTTCCGTATAGATGGTCTTGGCCTTCTCGCGGTCGGTAGCCAGTGTCTTGGTAGCATCGTTGTATTTCAAGGCACCCAGGCTGTAGAGGGCACTCGTATTGTTTTCCTGAACAGTCAGGATTTCCTTGTAAGCCTCTTCAGCAGCCTCCGTCTTTCCGGCCTTCTGTGCCATGATACCTGTATTCAGATAATAAGTGGCATACATCTTGGTCAGCGACTTGTCGCCCGGCACTTCCTTCAAGCCTTCCTTGATGGTGGCGATGTACTCGTCGTTCTTCTTCATATCTTTCAGCGCACCGGCTTTGCCGATATAGGCATTCACGAGATTGTATTTCTTCTGAACCGCAATGTCGAAATACTTCAAAGCATCTGCTGGTTTCTTTATTTTATCGGCGCAAAGACCGCAATTGAAGGCAATGACAGAATCCTGATTGTTGGTTTGGTTCAGATAGGAACTGAAGTTCGTATAGGCAGTCTGGTAGTCTTTGGCTTCCAAGGCAGCAATGCCGTCGTTTCTCAATTTTGCGAGGTCAGCCTCCTGGGCGAAAAAGTTTGTGGCAGCACAACAAAGTGCAAGAGATAAGATTAATTTTTTCATATTGCTTTAACGGTTTTAAAAATGTACATCCAAAAATAACGGCCAAAAGGATAAAAAGCAAGTCCCTTTCACTTTTTTTTTGTATAAGCCGACGAATGTAACATGTATTAGCATTCCCGTATCATTTCTTTCTCAACTCCCAGAACGCGACGGCCGAGGCTGCCGCCACGTTCAACGAATCGACTCCGTGGGCCATGGGGATGCGTACCACATAGTCGGCCCCGGCAATGGTTTCGCGGGGCAGGCCGTCGCCCTCGGTCCCCATCACCAGTGCCAGCCGAGGCTCCTCCTTCAGTACCGGGGCGTCCAGCGGTATGGAACGGTCAGTCAGTGCCATGGCGGCGGTGCGGAAACCCAACCCGTGCAGGCAAGCGAGCGGCTGCTCTACCCACGTCCACGGCACCAGGAAGACCGAACCCATCGACACGCGCACGGCACGGCGGTTCAGCGGGTCGCACGAGTCGGTGGTGAGCAGCACGGCGTCGATGCCCAGCGCGGCGGCCGAGCGGAAGATGGCGCCGATGTTGGTCGCATCAACCACACCGTGGATCACCACCACCCGGCGGGCCTCCCGGCAGACATCGTCCACCGCAGGCGGAACAGGACGGCGCATGGCACAGAGCACGCCGCGCGTCAGGGTGTATCCCGTCAGCCGGGCCAGCAGGTCGCGCTCGCCCGTATAGACGGGGATGTCGCCTACCCGCGCAAGGATGTCAGCCGCATCGCCCGTCAGGTGCCGACGTTCGCACAGCAGGGCCACAGGTACATGACCGGCATCGAGGGCCACCCGGATGACCTTCGGACTCTCGGCGATGAAGATGCCCCGCTGCGGGTCGAGGCGATTGCGCAGCTGAGCTTCGGTCAGGGTGCTGAACACCTCCACTCCGGGATGGTCCAGCGACTGGATTTCTATGACTGGCATGGGCTTATTGCTGTTTTTCGGTGATGGCTACTTTGATCACTCCGTCCAGGCGGTTCTCGAAGATGCGGTAGGCTTCCTCAATGCGGTCGAGGGAGAAGCGGTGGGTGATGAGCGGCGTGGTGTCTATCTGCCCTTCGGCTATCAGTCGGAGAATCTCCGCACAGTCACATCCGTCCACTCCGCCGGTCTTGAAGGTCAGGTTCTTGCCATACATGTCGGGCAGGGGCAGCACCTGCGGCCGGTCGTACAGGGCCACGACGGTGACCACCGCATTAGGACGGGCGCACTCCCAGGCCAAGCGGAACGTGTCGTCGGATCCGGCCACTTCGAGCACCACGTCGGCCCCGCCGTGCGCACTATGTTCGAACACCTGCTCCCGACACGCCTCGGGCGAAACGACGAGCACGTCGGGATAATGTTCGCGCACGAAGCGGGCGCGTTCTTCCGACTTCTCGCAGACGATGACCTGCCGCGGCCGTTTCAGCAGCACGCACAGCAAGGTACAGATGCCCGTGGGGCCCGCTCCGATGATGAGCACCGTGTCGTCCGGCCGGATGTCCGAGATGCGGGTGGCCCAAAAGCCGGTGGCCAGGATGTCGCCCACGAAGAGGGCCTGCTCGTCGCTGACGCCGTCGGGGATGCGGTTCAGCCCCTGGTCGGCATGGGGCACACGCACGTACTCGGCCTGTCCGCCGTCGATGCGGCAGCCCAGCGCCCAGCCTCCGTCGGGGTCTTCGCAGTTGTTCACATAGCCGTGGCGGCAGAAGAAACACTCGCCGCAGAAGGTTTCGACGTTCACCGTCACCCGGTCGCCGGGCTTTACGGAAGTGACGCCCTCGCCCACCCGTTCGACAACGCCCACCATCTCGTGGCCGACGGTAATGCCGGGCACGGCACGGGGCACGCTGCCGTGCTTGATGTGCAGGTCGCTCGTACAGATGCTGCCCAGCGTGACGCGCACCAGGGCGTCATGCGGGTCTTTCAGTTGGGGCACGGGCTTCTCCCGCAATTCGAAGCGCCCGTGCTCCACGTAAGTATATGCCAACATATTCTTTCTATGATTTAAATGATTCGGTGGTACAAAGCTATGCAATTTTACGTTCAGACAAAAGAACAGAAGCACAAAAGAACAAAAGAAAATGATGTCCTTCTGTTCTTCCGTCCGAAAGAATATTGTACTTTTGGCACCCAATAAATAACGTCAATATGGAACAACAACCCCAACTCAACGAGCACAACAAGCAGGAATACCCGCCCATGCACACCTGCGAAATTGACACATCGTAAATATGACCGTTGAAGCAAGACGAATAATTGCATTGATTTTCAATATATTACGCAACATAAGTCTTCGATTTACATTCTAACATAGTTTTATCAACACATTATTCATGGAAAAATAATCATTAGATATATAACAAATATAGATTTTGTTTCTTTATATTTAAAAAAAACGTTTACCTTTGTATTGACATACTTTTAGAATTAAAACGAAGAAGCGTTTAGGTCATATCCTGCTGCCAAAATTCGCCAAAAACTAAGCACTACAAAGGGATATGGACAACTAAATGCTCACGCACCCGTTATACGGGGCGTGGGCTGTTGTTCTTTTGTAGTGTGGGTGTTTGGCGATACCTTGGCGGCAGATGAACTAACAGTTCCCACGCCTCTTTTTTATAATGATGTTCGGTTGGGGCTGTCGGACAACCAAAATCTTATATGAGATGAAGAAGATTTTATCACTAATCGTTTTTGTTGTAACAAGCTTTATTTCTCTTAATGCACAAGAAAAAATCCAATGGGAGGGTGTATTAGGTATGAATATCTCTAAGTTTAATCTTGAGGGGTATAGTTCAAGAGTAGGTTTTAATGTTGGTGCTAAAGCCAAAATGGCACTCCCCTCTTTATCAGATGGGGTGTATGCTAATGCAGGTGCATTATTATCCTTAAAAGGAGCTTCATTAGACTGGGGAGATTTGGCAAACGGAAAAAGCAATGCTTACTATTTGGAAATTCCTATACATTTAGGTTATCAATACGCTATTAATGAGAATTTTAGCATATTCGGAGAATTTGGTCCTTATTTTGCATTCGGATTGTTCGGTAAAACAGACGCAAGTGGATTGGATTGGGATGGCAATGGAGAAATGATAACAACATCTGATTCACATAATACTTTTGATGAATTCAAACGTCTTGACTTTGGCTTAGGACTTAGATTTGGAGCTGAATTTAAACAAAAATACTCCTTGTCAATAGGATACGACTTTGGTCTCACAAATTGTTGGAACAAAGATTATGAATTTGGAGAAGAAGATGATTATGGAGAAACAATTGACCTCGTCAATAAAGTAAAAAACAGAAATTTATATATATCATTAGGATATATATTTTAAATAATAAATCTATCTAACATTAAGGGTGCGTTATTTACGCACCCTTAATTATTTATTACAATTGAAACTCTTTCTTTAAGCGTTGTACTGTTGAGGCTGATGTATCGGTAAGCTTTGCGACTTGTCTCACGGATAATCCTTGGCGCAATAGCTTAAAGACATCTTTATACTCTTCCTTCTTTTTTTCCGCACTTTTTTTACTTCCTGCTTTGCGCCCAAGTCTTCCACCCCGTTGGATATATTGTTGCCGCCCGCTATTCAAACGAAACTTAATGTTCTCACGCTCCAATTGCGCACAAGTCGAGAGAGTCGCAAGCATTATAGGTGCGAACATTGACGGTTGTTTTGCGTCATCTAATAATGTAAACTTTTCTTTCTGCATGTAAAGATTTATCCTATCATCAACAAGTCCCTTAACGGTTTCCAACACTTCAAACGCATTACGTCCTAATCGACTCAACTCAGAGACTAACAGCATATCTACATGTTCATTCCGACAATAATTTAAAGCCTCGACAAGCACAGGACGTTCCGCGTTTCTTTTCGCTCCACTAATTTTTTCCTCAAATACTTTCACAACCTCCATTTTGGAGTATTCAGCATAAGATTTAAGGTCTGTAACTTGCCTGTCTGTTGATTGTCTATCAGTCGTTGAGCTAACACGTGCGTATATTATTGCTTTCATATACTTATCCTTTTAATTATGGTACAAATATACTCATTTATTTTATTGTATGCAAATAATTCAAAGAATATTTTGAATACAAAAACAACGTATTCTTTTTACTATATATAGATTTTTTTGAATACAATATTTTTTTGAATACAACAAAAAATTAATGCTACGCATTTTGTACATGTTAAAACTTTAAATAACAATTAATTAAGACCCAAAAAGCTACTCTCGCAGGGGGCTTTGCTAAAACCCCTACGGAAACAACAATTAAAGCTCGAAAATCGAAATTGTCTTACCCAGATAACGAAATCGCAACAATCGGTTAGAAAAATAATAAAGCATATCGAACAGTAGCTCCTGACTATCAACTTGCGATGCTAAAGTAACCAGTAACAAATCATCAATAATAGAATTCCCCTTACTTTTATAGAACTCTTTGAGATGCTCATTTTTCAGAGTCAATTCAACTCTATAGTCCTTATCTTCAAAACCAGTCCATTTCGGTATATATTCCTTTTTTGACTTTTCTAACTCTCGTTTTTTGTCGTATATTTTTAGGGACAGCCCATCCTGCTTTTTCGGATTTATATATATTGTCAGAGTCCTTAACCGATGCTGGTCACCAGTCTGAATATGCAGAATTTCATTTAACACCTCTTCTTTATCAGAACGTAACCGTCCATTCAAAATGACATCATAAGCATCATTAAACTGCGCACGTTTAATTTTTTTAGCAAAGTCAACCGTTGAATCTAATGCGACATGTAAATCCGTAATGTTGTTGAGGCTCAGCCCTAATTCATTAGCTACATAATTCACACAAGAAAGCCAGTTAAACTTGCTACCATTATATACGCCAAACACATCATAGAAAACCCAGTTTTCAAGATATAGCCAAACGTAATTAGTATCTTCCATGCTACGCAATTTAGTCTTCAGGGTTGCAAATTTTCTTTCAACGAAACCTTTCCTACCATCACTATAAGGAAATTTTATCATTACATGAAAACTGTTAGCGAATAAAGCCTCATCGCTTGGAACACGTACAAGCCTAAAGCAATCATCACTATCAATTAATTCATTGCATTCATTTAATTTCTGGACAATCTCATCACTTGCACGATGGCAAAGCGTCAATTTGTCAATACTTATTACAAAATCCTGCTTCCTCATTTCCTTCATTTTTTGATTTATTATTTTCATGATATTTCTTTAGTGAGTCGCTAAGATGTTCCTTATGCTCTTTAGTTTTTTTCACCCCTCTTAAACCTTGGGAAATGTGCTTACAATGATTGGCAGACTTCTTTCTACCTTTCAATTTGAGGCTTATTTTCTTCTTTGTTTCTTCCTTCATATTTGAATTGAATTACTATATAATAAATAGAAAAATAAGTAGAAAAGTTCAATATTTACATATCATTTTCTTTGGAAAATTTTACATACACAAGAAACGGCTGCAAGGTAGATAGGTTAAAATGTACGCAAAATCAAGAGCGGGGATACGTTACCATACCTGTGTATCTTTATTATACTTTTGACAGTTCTATTATCCCTAAACCGCGTTACAAGTATATCACAAATAGATTTACAATAATTTTAGAACTAAAGAATTTGAGATAAAACACGCCTACCAAACAGTATAATATTCAAAATTAATTTGTCATCAATCATTCGCAAACACATATAGCGGATAAGAATTTAAATTATCGGTTTCAACTAATATTTGATTAAAATCCGTGAAATTATATTCTCCAACTTTGAAATCCTTATATATTCTACTATTTCCATCATAACTGATTGTATGTGTCTCCTTATTATAGTTAAAGCAGTGCTCTGAATTATCTAAACACCAAGCTTTGTATTCGATACCATACCTACAGACATCAGCATTATAATATATTTCATCATTTTTGTACCTTGCTGCCTTTATAGTTCCCCAGACTTCAAATTCACTATAAAATTTGATAATTATCAGATTCCAAAGCTTATTTATTCTATATACTATAATTTTTTCTACATTTTGTACTATTAATTCCTTAATAACTTCTTTGTTATTTCTTATCTCATTCATTCTGTTATATAGATTTGTGTAGCTTGTTTGCAGCTTTTTTAATTTCCCTGCTAATATTTTGTTTGAAATTATTGCGTTTTCAGTGTTTTCTATTGCTTTATTGATGGTTGCTATATTTTTTTCATAATTTTTTGTTGTTTCACTTATTAATTCTTCAACAACATTGTTATTTACTTTTATTAATTTCTTCAAAGTTGTCTTATATTCTTCTTCAATTTCTTTCTTTTCATATTTTTTATGTTCTAAAAATTTGCCTTGTTCTTCAATATCTTTATTTAACTTATTTATTTTATCATTGTTCCAATTTTGAATGCTAATTTCCGCAAACATTTTAAGACAATATGTTACTACAAGTCCATCTAACCGTGTCTGCCTTATCTCACTTCCTGTTTCGCACGTTTTAGGCTTATCTTTTCGGCTTATTATTCCGTAGCACTTGTATGTACGTTTTCCATCTTGTGCTGAAGAATTTGCAAATGAATTACCAACACTAAAGTTACCGCCACACTCACCACATTGCAACTTATCTTTCAACAGATTATTATGCTTTATAGCATTATTTTTGTTGTATCTTGCTGTGCTTAATCTTTCTTGGACAGCTTGAAATAATTCATTTGAAATTATGCGTAAATCTTCACACTGTTCTTTGTACTCAAATATTTTTTCTCTATCTGTCCGCTTCCAAGTTGGTAATACATTTGTTGGGTCGGGCTTGTAGAATGTAACATTCCTTTCTCCTAAATATAATCTATTTGTCAATATACGTGCAATTGTATTTGCACGCCATTTCAATTTTTCAACATTGAATTTATATTCTTTTTTTTCAAGACCTTTTTTGTTCCTATTTTCAATGAATTGTGCAACACGTGTTGAATATGGTGAGGGAATATTGTGTACGTTCAAATAATCTGCAATATTAATTGTACTAACACCGTCTGCATACATTTTAAATATCTCATTTACGGTTCCAGCCTCTTTTTCATTTATTGTTATTTTTTTATCCTTATTGCAATATCCGTATGCGTGTTCATCACCTGCACCTCCACCTGCTTGTACTTTTGTTATTTTGCCACTTAAACTTCTTTCTGCAAATAGTTCAATCTCATAACTACTCATTACAGCTAATACATGTAATAGTATTGTGTTACCAATGTTGCTATTATCATTATTTACGGTTATGTTTTGCTTTTGGAAATATACTGTTATATTTTTATCTTTGAAATAATTAATCTGCTGTAACAGTTCAGTTGCGTTTCTTGCTAATCTGCTGAATTCACTAAATAGTATTGTAGTTATTTCACCTGTTTCTATGTCTTCTATCATTTGACTGAATGCAGGTCTTACTTCCCCCTTTTTGAAGCCTGAAATAACATCTATATAGATATGATTATTATCAACTTCATATCCTCTTTCGGATGCCAATTTTAATAGTTCTTCTTTCTGTCTGTCTGTTGTTTGCTGCTGTGTACTGACACGGCAATAAATTGCTACATTTCCCATATTTGCTTATCTTTGCGTTATTAATTTATTTTTTATGGAAACAAATATAGAGATTAATTCAGCAAGTCCCAAATTTCAGGATGTGTCAATTGCACCTATGCACACCTGCGAACACATCATCAACCAGACCATGATACGCCTCTTCGGATGCGGAAGGTCGGTATCGGCCCACATCGAACGGAAGAAAAGCAAGCTGGACTACCGCCTGGAGCAGCAGCCGACGGAAGAAGACGTGAAGCGGCTGGAGGATGCCGTGAACGAAGTCATCGGCCGTCACCTGGACGTCACCACGGAATTCATCACGCAGGAGGAGGCCCGCGGCCGCTTCGACCTGCAACGCCTGCCAGACGACGCCTCGCAGACGGTGCGCATAGTCAAGGTAGGCGACTACGACGAATGCCTCTGCATCGGCACGCACGTGGCCAACACGGCAGAAATCGGTACCTTCCGCATCATCAGCCACGACTGGGACGAGGCGGAGAAGCGCTGGCGCATCCGCTTCAAGCTCGTCAGCCCGGCATAAGCCCCGTACGCACGCACCCGTTTCCGCAGGGGGGAACGCGTATCCCATACGAGGAAACGGCCGTTACCATTGAAGGGAACGGTCGTTACCATTCAAAGGGAACGCCTGTTTCCTTTAAAGGGAACGAGCGTTTCCTTGTACAGGGAACGGGCGTTTCCTCGTAGGGGAAACGGGGTTTTCCATACAGATTATGATATACCCTCGAAAGCCGACCCTTAGCCGCTCTTGCGGTAACTCTTCACGGCCCACAGATTGAAGCCTGCGGCAAAGAGCAGCAGCATGCCCAGCTGCGGAAGCAGGTCGGCCACACCGCCGCCACGCAGGTAGACGGTGCGCATCACCTCCACGAAGTAGCGCAACGGATTGGCGTAGGTAAGGGCCTGCGCCCAGCGGGGCATGCTGTGGATAGGCGTAAAGAGGCCGCTCATCAGCACCAGAATCAGGAAGAAGAAGAACATGACGAACATGGCCTGCTGGAGCGTGGACGAATAGTTGGACACCACCAGCCCGAAACCCGACACCACCAGCAGGAAGATGAGCGAAAAGAAATAGAGCGTCAGGAAATGGCCCGCGGGCAGGATGCCGTAGAGCAGCCACGCCAGCACAAAGGCGATGGTGAGCACCACCAGCCCCACCAGCCAGTAGGGTATCAGCTTGGCGCAGATGAAGGTGAACTTGCGCACAGGCGTCACGTTGATCTGCTCGATGGTGCCCGCCTCCTTCTCGCCCACCACGTTCAGGGCCGGAAGAGCTCCGCAGATCAGGGTGAGCAGCATCACCATCAGGGCCGGAACCATGAAGAGCTTGTAGTCGAGCCGCGGGTTGTAGAGGTTCAGCGTCTGCACCGACACCTGCGGCAGCCTGGAGGTAGGTGCCACGGACCGTCCTTCGGTAGCGGACAGGCTGCGGGCGTAATCCGAGATGATGGACGACAGATAGGAACTGCCCATACCGCCCTTCGTGCCGTTTACCGCATTGGCAGCCACCAGCACACGGGGCGCATCGCCACGCATCCAGTCCTTCTCGAAGTCGCGCGGAATCTCCAGCACAATATCGGCCGAACCCGCCTCCACATGCCGCAGAGCCTCATCGTAAGTCGCAGGAAAGGCCGACACACGGAAGTAGTCCGATGCCGCCACCTTCTCCACCAGCCTCCGCGACAGGGAGCTGTGGTCGCCGTCCACAATGTCCAGCCGGATGTTCCTGATTTCCAAGCTGGCCGCCCACGGCATCAGAATCATAATCATGCAGGGGAACAGCAGGATGAGCTTCGGGATGAACGGATTCCTGAAGAGCTGCTTGAATTCTTTTTCTATCAGATACTTTATCATACGACTTTCATTCTAACCGGTTCTTGAACTTTTTGAGGCTGACCGTGACCAGTACCACCGCCATGCCCAGCAGCACGCCCACCTCGGTGAGCACATTCACCACATCGACGCCCTGTATCATCAGCTTGCGCACGGCCTGGATGTACCACCGCGCCGGAATGGCCGCCGAAATGCCCTGAAGCACCCAAGGCATGCTCTCCACCGGGAAAATCATGCCGGACAGCAGCATGGTGGGCATCATCAGTACCAGTCCCGAAGCCAGCATGGCCGCCACCTGCGTCTGCGTCAGGGTAGAGATGAGCAGCCCCAGCGAGAGCGACACGAAGATGAAAACCAGCGACACGGCCACCAGCCACGGCAGACTGCCCGCCACAGGCACGTGAAGCACGTAGACCGACAACAGCAGAATGGTCGTCAGGTTGACGAACGACAGTACGAAGTAAGGCACGGCCTTGGAGAGGATAATAAAGATGGGCCGCACGGGCGAGACGAGCAACACCTCCATCGTGCCCATCTCCTTCTCGCGGACGATGGAAACGGACGTCATCATGGCACAAATCAGCATCAGGATGAGCCCCATGACGCCGGGTACGAAGTTGTAGACACTCTTCATCTGCGGATTATAGAGCAGCTTCACTTCGGGCTGCAGCAAAGGGACGTTCACTCCGGCAGGCAGCAGTTCGCGGGCCGCAGCGGTGATGATGCCCGTGGCATAACTGGTCTGCATGGTGGCGGTGTTGGGGTCGGTGGCATCGGTCACCAGCTGCACGGCGGCGTCGCCCGTATAGAGCCCGTCCGCAAAGCCCGGACTGAACACCACAGCCATATCCACCTGCGAGCGGCGGAAGGCCTCATCCATCTCCTGCGGTGTGTGGAAGCGGGCCGTCAGCGTGAAATATTCCGAAGCGTCCAGCCGTTCGACGATGCGGCGCGTCAGTACGTCGTCCGAAGGGTCGAGCACGGCCATGCGCACGTTCTGCACCTCGGTGGTGATGGCAAAACCGAACAGGATAATCTGCACCACAGGCATCACGAGCAGGATGAGCATCGTCCTGCGGTCGCGGAAGATGTGGCGGAATTCCTTGCCGGCAAATATGAGAAACTGTTTCATGCTTTTATCGTTAAAACGTTATCGTATTCACAGATGGCACACAGATGACACAGATATAACCGATCAACACAGATTATTCATTTATTCACTCAAAACTGGCCCCCAATATTTTCTGTAATCATCCGTTCCATCTGTGTCATCTGTGTGCCAAATTCAAGTCACCCGCTCCGCCTCGCGCGCCAGCCGCCGGAACACTTCGTCCATCGTGGCGGCATGGAAGGTTCGTTTCAGTCCGTCGGGTGAGTCGAGGGCACGGATGCGCCCGTCCACCATGATGGAAATACGGTCGCAATACTCCGCCTCGTCCATGAAATGGGTGGTGACGAAGACCGTGATACCGCGGTCGGCCGCCTGATAGATGAGCTCCCAGAACTGGCGGCGCGTGGCAGGGTCTACCCCACCCGTCGGCTCATCCAGAAAAACAATCTCCGGTTCGTGGAACACGGCCACCGAGAAGGCCAGCTTCTGCTTCCAGCCCAGCGGCAGGCTGCCCACCCGTGTGTTGCGCTCCGCCTCCAGCCCGATGCGGCGCAGCACCTCGTCGGTACGCGGAGCGATGTCGGCCTCCTTCACGCCGTAGATTCCCGCAAAGAGGCGGATGTTCTCCCACACCTTCAGATCCTCGTAGAGCGAAAACTTCTGGCTCATGTAACCGATGTGGCGCTTCACCTCTTCGGGTTGCCGTTCCACGTCGAAGCCGGCCACTGTAGCCCGTCCGCCCGTAGGCCGGCTCAGGCCCGTAAGCATGCGCATGGCGGTAGTCTTCCCCGCCCCGTTGGCACCCAGGAAGCCGAAGATTTCGCCCCGCCCCACGCTGAACGAGATGTGGTCCACAGCCACGAACGAGCCGAACTGCTTCGTCAGTCCCTCCACCTCGATAACCGGACGGTCGGCATGTCGCGTCTCGTCGTGACTGAGGCCCGGTGGACAGAGAATGGCGGCAAAGCGCGTCAGGATGCGGTCGGGCGTGTCAATGCCGTGCACCTGTCCCCGGTTGAGGAAAGCGATGCGGTCGCACTGACGCGCCTCGTCCACGATGGGAGTGGAGACAACGATGGTGATGCCCTGCTCCTTCAGGCGGCGAAGCATGTCCCACAGCTCCCGGCGCGACACAGGGTCCACGCCCGTAGTAGGTTCGTCCAGGAACAGCACCTCGGGCTTGTGGATGAGGGCGCAGCTCAAGGCCAGCTTCTGTTTCATGCCGCCCGAGAGGGCTCCGGCACGGCGTGTGCGGAAGGGTTCTATCTGACTGTAGATGTCGCGCACCAGGTCGTAGTTCTCACGGATGGAGGTACCGAAGACGGTGGCGAAGAACTGGAGGTTTTCCTCCACCGTCAGGTCAGGATAGAGCGAGAAGCGTCCGGGCATATAACCCACACGGCGGCGTATTTCCTTGTACTGCCGCTCCACATCGAAGCCCACCACCATGGCCCGTCCGCTGTCCGGCCGGAGCAGGGTGGTCAGGAGGCGGAACAGGGTGGTTTTCCCTGCCCCGTCGGGACCAATGAGTCCGAAGATCTCGCCACGGCGCACCGCGAACGATACGTCGTCCACGGCCTTCACCGCGCCGTAGCTCTTCGTCAGTCTGTCTGCTGCCAGTATGGTTTCCATCATCATGCAATTTACAATGACTCAAAAGCGCAAGCCGCCGTACATACCTATCTTCAGTCCGCCGTCGTTGCGCACGGCTACCTTGACGGCATAGACCAAATTGGCCCGTTCGTCACGCGTCAGGATGTTCTTGGGCGTAAACTCCGAGGTGTCCGAAATCCACGTCACCTGCCCCTCGTATTCACGCTGCTGCCCGCCACCGTAGTCGGCCACGACGGTCACCGTCTGCCCTAACCGGACTTCGGCCAACTGCTCGCCGGTGACGTAGGCA